>Ga0207703_10000297_pt1 | contig 54738 bp, 37 predicted proteins | sample KBSSwiS12_FD_184304 | JGI IMG/M metagenome (GOLD analysis project Ga0207703, IMG submission 184304) | Switchgrass rhizosphere microbial communities from Kellogg Biological Station, Michigan, USA - KBS Switchgrass S1-2 (SPAdes) (version 2) | ecosystem: Host-associated > Plants > Roots >... | reverse complement strand
CCGACAGAACCGGCCAGGGCACCGCCCAACAGGCCAGAACCACGAACACTTGGATCGATCACGCGATCAGCGCCAACCAGGAGCCACGGCCACGATCACACCAAAGCGCGAACGTGCCGGAGCCCTGCCGCCGGATGGTCGCGGAACGCGTCCCGCGCGTTCCGGTCCCCACCCCGGAAGTGGAAGTAGTAATAGCCCTGGAAGACGGTGTGCATCCGCACCATCCAGTGGTTCTCCTCGGACACGAACGGCCAGAGGATGGCGGCGGCGACATCCGCGTGGTTGTAGACCGCGAGCGTGTCGCCGATGTCGTGGACGAGCGCGCACACGACGTACTCGTCGTCCCGGCCGGCCCGGTAGGCCCGGGTGGCCGTCTGCAGGCTGTGCTCGAGCCGGTCGACCGCGAAACCGCCGTCCTCCCCGGCCAGCAACGTCAGGTGGGCCAGCACCCGGTCCGGCAGCGTCTCGGCGTGCCGGGCCCTGGCGTTGGCGATGATCGACCAATCCTCGGCCGTCCCGTCCACCATGGCGTGGAACGACGCCGCCGGAGCGACAGCAGCCGTTTGTGCCTCTGTAGTCATTTCAGCGACGCTACGCCGCCCACCGCCGCTCGGCGCGTGGAATCACGCTGAAGGGACCACCGGTCACGGGGTGACCGCGATGACCGAGATCCTTCCGCTGGCGTCGACCCGGAGAATTCGTCCGGTCTCACCGACGTAGACGTTGCCGGCGCCGTCGACCGCGACATGCTCCGCCCCGTAGATCTGAGCGAAGACCGCCGGGCCGTCGTCGTTGTTCGAACCATATGTGCCGGTCCCGGTCAGCGTGGTGATCGTCCCGTTCGGCGCGACCTTGCGCACACGGGCATTGGCGTTGTCGGCGATGTAGACGTTGCCGGCGCCGTCGACGGCGACCCCGGCCGGGCCGTTCAGCGCGGCGGCGGTCGCCGGACCGTCGTCACCGGAGAATCCCTTGGCGCCGGTGCCGGCCAGGGTGGTAATGATCCCGCCGGGGGTCGCCTTCCGGATCCGGTTGGCGGTCTCGTCCGCGATGTACACGTTCCCGGCCCCGTCGACGGCCAGTCCGCTGATCTGTCCCAGTCGCGCGTTCGCCGCCGGGCCGCCGTCCCCGCTGGAGCCGTTCTGGTTGTCCCGGTTGACCACGGTGGTGATCTTGCCGGCCGGGTCGATCCGCCGAACGGAGTACAGGTCGCTGAAGTACACGTCGCCAGCGGAGCCGACCGCCATGGCCGGGTTGCTCAGCGAGAGCGTGGCCTGGGTAGCCTGGCCGCCGTCGCCGGACGAGCGGCCCATGTCCCCGGTACCGGCGAACGGGGTGATGACGCCGCTCGGGTCGATCCTGCGCAGGCGGTGGTTGCCCTCGTCGGCCAGATAGACGTTCCCCCGGTTGTCGGCGACCGCCGCCTTCGGCCCGCCCAGGGTCGCGGCCAGCGCGGGGCCGCCGTCCCCGGACGAGCCCTTGGCGCCGGTGCCGGCGACAACGGTGAGGTTCCGCTTCGCGTCGATCTTCTCGATCTGGTCGTCCTGCCAGCTGGCCAGGTAGATGGTTCCGGCCGCGTCCACGGCGAGGCTGTCGTAGGTGGGGGGAAGCTGGGCCTGGCCCTCGGCGTTTGGGGGGACGGGCGCCGCCGTCAGCGGTGCCGCCGCGGTGGGCCTCGGCGAAGGGCTACCGGAACCTCCCGGTATGACCAGGTACAGGACGACCGCGAGCACCACGACGACTGCGGCGGCCACCGGCCACCAGCGACGCAGCGCCGCCCCGCCGGTGCCGCCGGTGCGCCGGGAGGCGCTCGGCTCTGGCGCGGGGCCCTCCCCCGGCCGGTAGCCGCCGGGGCGGAAGCCGCCCGGCCCCGGCTCGACCGGCGGCGGTGGAGGCGCCGGGAGGTCGGGGCGGCGAGCGTTTCCGGACACGACCGGCCCGGCGGGCGCGCCCGGCCCGGCCGCGCCCGGCCCAGCCGCGCCCGGCCCAGCCGCCGGCGGGGCGTCGCCTGGACGCGCCACACCGAGGTGGGTGACCGGGTCAGGCGGGTAGCCCGCGCCGGGGCCCGATCCCACGCCCACGCCCACGCCCACGCGCGCGCCCGAGCCCGGGTGGCCGGCGCCCGGCCGCTCGGACGGCGCCGGCGGGGCCATCGGTCCGGCGGACCGGTGGGTCACCTGCCCGGTCGGTGCCCCGCCCGGCGCCGGGTGGTCGCGGAAGTCGTCGCTGACCTGCACCGGGACGCCGGCCAGGCCGAGCCAGCGCGGGCCGAACACCGTCTGCGCCGCCGCCGCCAGCTCGAGCGCGAACGCCCCGGCCGAGCCCGGCCGGTCGGCCGGGCTCTTGGCCAGCGCGTGCAGGACTACCCGGGCCAGCGGCTCGGGCAGCCCGGCCGGCGGCGCCGGGACGACCTCGGCGTGCGCGGCCAGCAGCCGCGGCAGCGGCAGGTCCGCGCCGAACAGCGGGCCGCCGGCGAACAGCTCGTAGAGCACGACGCCCAGCGCGTAGATGTCCGTCGCCGGGATGAGCCGGTCCCGGGCGATCTGCTCGGGCGCCATGTACCGGGGCGAGCCGACGACCCGGCTGGCCACGTCGGAGGAGAAGTCGAAGATCTTGGCGATGCCGAAGTCGGTCAGCTTCGGCTGGCCGAACCGGGAGAACAGGATGTTGTCCGGCTTGATGTCCCGGTGCAGGACGCCCAGGCCGTGGGCCCGCGACAGCGCGTCCGCCACCGCGAGTCCCACCGCGCAGACGCCCGGCATCGACAGCTCACGACGCCCCAGGCTCCCCCCGGGCAGCATCTCCATGACCAGCAGGAACACGTCGTCACGGGCGACGAAGTCGTGGATGCGGACGATGTGCGGGTGGTCGAGCCGGCTCAGGAGCCGGGCCTCGGCCCGGAAGCCGTTGACCGCGGCCGGGTTCTCGGTCGGGGTCGAGAGCACCTTGATCGCGACGGCCCGGTCGAGGTCGACGTGGTGGCCGGCCAGCACCGTCCCGGAACCGCCACCGCCGATCTCCTCGCCGACGGTGTAGCCGGGCAGCGCCGCGATCACCCGCTCACGGTCAATGACGGGCACTACACGGTCCAATCGTCGCGCCGGGTCCAGTCGTCGAGACGGGTCCAGTCGTCGACACGGTCCGCGTCATGACGATCCACCGACCCGCATCGCGCGGATGATGTAGTTGATGGCGTCAGCGATGTAGAGATAGCCCTTTTCGTCGAGGTAGAGCGCCTTCGGCAGGTCGAACTCGGTCGAACGGGCCGGCCCGTCGATGTTGTCGTTCCCGGAGTCGCCGGTACCGGCGATCGTCGTGATGATCCCCCGAGGATCGATCTTCCGGATGCGGTGGCCGTCGGCCTCGGCGATGTAGATCGTGCCGTCGCGGGCCACGATCAGGCCGGAGCCAAGCGTGGGCAGCCCCGCCCGCAGCGCCGGGCCGCCGTCGCCGGTGTGCTTGTCCTGCCCGTTGCCGGCGACCGTGGTGATGGTCCCGCCGGGGGTCATCTTGCGGATGTGGTTGTCGCCCTGGTCGACGATGTATAGGTTGCCGGCGGCGTCGAAGCGGATCCAGCTCGGGAACTCCAGCGCCGCGCGGGTGGCCGGGCCGCCGTCGCCGTCGTAGTCCTCGGCCCCCGTGCCGGCGATGGTGGTGATGAAACCGTCGAGTGACACCTTGCGGACGCGGTTGTTGTCCTCGTCGGCGACGATCAGGTTGCCAGCCGGGTCGAAGGCCAGGCTGACCGGCGCGGCGAGCTGGGCCTGGCGGGCCGGCACGCCGTCACCGGAGAAACCGCCGATCTTGGGATCGTTGGGCCCGCTGAACCCGGACTCGCCGGTGCCGGCGACGGTGACGATGGTGCCGTCGGTGTTGACCCGGCGGACCCGGTGATTGCCGGTGTCGGCGATGTAGAGGTTGCCCGCCCTGTCCACCGCGATGTCATGCGGCTGGTTGATCTTCGCCGTGGTCGCCGGGCCGCCGTCGCCGCTGTAGCCGGCGACGCCGGTCCCGGCGATCGTGGTGATGACGCCGGTCCGATCGACCTTGCGGACCCGGTTGTTGTCCTCGTCCGCGATGTAGAAGTTGCCAGACGCGTCGGCGGTGATGCCGACCGGGACGTTGAGCTGGGCCGCGAGCGCCGGCCCCCCGTCGCCGCCCTCGCCCTCGCTGCCGCCGCCGATCACCGTGCGGATCTTCCCGTCGGCCAGCGTGACCGGGCGCCAGGCCGGGGGCGCTTCCTTCTTGCCGCCGCGCAGGCCGAAGAACGCGCCCAGCCCGGCCGCGAGCAGGACGAGCGCGGCGGCCGCCGCGAGGGCGGCCCGCCGCCGGGGCGAGCCGAACGTGCCGGTGCCGCCGCCGGTCAGGACGCCGAACCCGCCGGCGCCGCCGCCGGGCAGGCCGGACACCGGCGTCCACGGGCCGGTCGAGCCCGTCCGGCGCGCCGGCTTGTGGCGTAGCGGGTCGCGCAGCTCATCCGGCAGCTGCAGGACCAGGCCGGAGCGGTTCAGGTAGTCCCGGCCGTAGGAGCGGCTCGCCGCCCGGGCCAGCGCGTAGGCGAAGTCGTGGGCGTTGGGGAAGCGGTCGTCGGGGTCCTTGGCCAGCGCCTTCATGATGACCTGGGCCACCGGCTCGGGCACGTTCGGCGGCGGCGGGGGGACGACCTCGCGGTGGTGGCGGAACAGCTCCAGCGCGGACAGCCGCGGGTCGAACATCGGGCCCCGGGCCAGCTGTTCGTAGAGCAGGACGCCGAGCGCGTAGAGGTCGGTCGGCGGACCGAGGCGGCCGCCGAGGATCTGCTCGGGGGCCATGTACTTGCGGGTGCCGATGACCCGGCTGGCCGTCGAGCCGGCCCCCTCGACGATCTTCGCGATGCCGAAGTCGGTGATCTTCGGCTGGCCGGACACGGTGAACAGGATGTTGTCCGGCTTGATGTCGCGGTGCAGGACGCCGTTGTCGTGGGTCAGCGCGAGCGCGTCCGCGACTGCGAGCGCCATCGCGCAGACCGCCTCCTGGGACAGCCGCTGGCGGCTGAGCGTCCCGCCGGAGAGCAGCTCCATGACGATCAGGCACTGGTCACCGTAGTCGATGTAGTCGAAGATCCGGACGATGTGCGGGTGCTCAAGGCGGCTGAGCAGCCGGGCCTCGGTGCGGAAGTCGGCGCTGGACTCGGCGCCGGCCGCCGCCGTCGAGAGGACCTTGATGGCGACGTCGCGCTCGAGGTCGAGGTGGCGTCCGGCCAGCACCAGTCCGAAGCCGCCGGCCCCGATCTCGGGGCCGATCGAGTAGCCGGGCAGGGCGGCGCCGACCCGCTCACGGTCAATGACTGGCACGGACGCATCCCTCCAGGAGCTGAGCGGTTACAGCGGTCACAGCGGTTACGGGGGTCGCGGGGGTCACGGGGGTCGCGGGGCGCCCCGCGGTTACGGCGGTCACAGCGCTCACCGTGCGGCCGACGCCGCGCCCGGCCGGACCGGCGTGGTGTTGGGGCAGGTCAGGGTGGGGTTGTGCCGGTCGGCGCGGCTGACCGCGCGGATCCGGTTGCTGCCCCGGTCGGCGATGAAGACGTTACCCTCGGTGTCGATGCCGACCGAGCCGTCGGGGTTGTCGAGCTTGGCCCTGCCGGCCGGCCCGCTGTCGCCGGCGAAGCCGACCACGCCGTCGCCAGCCAGGGTGGTGATGATCCCGTGGGGGTCGACCCGGCGGATCCGGTCGTTCCCCTTGTCGGTGATGTAGAGGTTGCCGGCTTCGTCGACCGCGATGCCGCGGGGCTGGTTGAGGCTGGCCTTCGTGGCCGGGCCGCCGTCGCCGGCGAATCCGATCCGGCCGTCGCCGGCCACCGTCGTGATGATCCCGCGCGTGTCGATCTTACGGATGCGCTGGTTGTCGGTGTCGGCGATGTAGACGTTGCCGGCCCGGTCGACGGCCACGCCGAATGGGCCGTCCAGCAGCGCCTTGGTCGCCGGGCCGCCGTCGCCAGCCGAGCCCTGGTCGCCCTCGCCGGCCAGCGTTGTGATCATACCGTCCGGGGTGACCTTGCGGACGCGGTTGTTGCCCAGATCGGCGATGAAGACGTCACCCCGGGTGTCGACGGCGATGCCGGCCGGGTACCACAGGGTCGCCTGGGTCGCCGGCTTGTTGTCGCCGTTGTAGCCGCGGTCGTTCATGCCGGCAACCGTGGTGATGACTCCGTGCGGGTCGACCTTGCGGATGCGATGGTTGAACGTGTCCGAGATGTAGACGTTGCCGCGCAGGTCGGACGCAGCGGCGCTGGGCGACATCAGCTCGGCCTGGCTGGCCGGGCCACCGTCGCCGGAGAAGCCGGGTAGGCCGCGGCCGGCCACCGTCGTGATCACACCGCACGGGTTGATTACACGGATGCGGTTGCTGCCGAAGTCGGCGTAGTAGAGGTTGCCGAACCAGTCGATCGTCGCGCTGTAGGGCCGGGCCAGGCCCGCGGTCTGGGCCATCGTCCCGTCGCCGGTCGCCGCGTTCACCCCGGTGCCGGCCACGGTGGCGATCTTCGTGGCGGGCTGGGTGTCGACCTGGGGTGAGTTCGACGGCGGCAGCGGCCTGGCCGCGATGTCGATGACCGGCGGCGGCCCGCCGGACGAGCCGCCGGCCACGACGAGCGTCGTCGCCACGGCGACGATCACGACGACGCAGGCGGCGGCGATCAGCGCGAGCCGACGCCTCGAGCGCGCTCGCCCGCCCGCCGCCGAGCGGCCGAACCGGCCGCCGCGGCCCAAGCCCGGTGCCGCGCCCGCGCCCGCGCCCGCGGCACCGTAGCCCGAACCGCGGTGCCCGTTCGAACCTGAGCCGTTCTGGCCATCGACGCCCAGCGCGCTCGCCCCGCTGGTGACGAGGTCGGTGAGCCCGGTCTCGTCGGAGCTCGCGGTGGCGGCCTCACCTGGGCGGAACAGGTCCCCCAGGCCGACCTGCCGCCCTCCGCGACCGGGGGCTCCGCCCATTCTCCCGGTCGCTTCGGGCTGGTGGCCGACCGGGTGGGGCCGGCCGCTCGGTGGCCGGGCCGCGCCGGCCGGCGGCCCGCCCGGGAGCGAGAGCGCGGCGGTCGCCGGCTCGTCCACCGGGCCGAGGGCGGCGAGCGTCGGGTTGCCGAGGACGGTCGCGTCGTCGGCCAACGCGCCGGCCTCCCCTGGTCTGGTGGGCGCGGCGAGTCCGGCGGCTCCAGCGGCTCCGGCGGCTCCAGCGGTTCCAGCGGCCGCGACCGGCCGGGCGATCTCGGTGACGTCCGCCGCGGGGTCGACCGGCGCCGCGCCCGGCCCGGCCGCGGCGGACGCGGCAGACGCGGCGGCCCTGGCGGCGGACGGAGCGGCGTACCCGCTGGCCAGGGCCCAGCTGGAGGGGACTTCCACGTCGTCGGCGGCGTGGACGACTATGCCGGAGGAGTTGATCCAGCGCGGCCCGTAGGCGGAGCGGGCGGCCGAGATGAGCTCGCGGGCGAACTCACGGGCGCTCTGCTGGCGGGCGCCCGGGTCCTTGGCCAGGGCCCGCATCATGACCCGGCCGATCGGCTCGGGGACGCCGACGGGCATCGGTGGGACGGTTTCGCAGTGCGCCCGCAGCAGCTCCGGCACCGACAGGGTCGGCGGGAACAGCGGGACGCCGCTGATCAGCTCGTAGAGGACCGCGCCCAGCGCGTACAGGTCAGCCGGGGGGCCGAGCCGACCGCCGGTGATCTGCTCGGGCGCCATGTAGCGGGGGGTGCCTACGACACCGCTGGCCGCGTCGGCCTCGCCGTCGAAGATCCGGGCGATGCCGAAGTCGGTCAGCTTGGGCTGGCCGCCGGTGGTGAACAGGATGTTTTCCGGCTTGATGTCCTGGTGCAGCATGCCCAGGCCGTGCGCGTGCTCCAGCGCCTCGGCCATCGCGAGCACGACGGCGCAGGCGCTGTCGCCGGTCAGGTGCTGCCGGCTCAGGCTGCCCCCGGCGAGCAGCTCCATGACCAGCAGACAGACCTCGCCCTCGGCGACGAAGTCGTAGACCCGGACGATGTGCGGGTGGTCGAGACGGTTGAGCAGCCGGGCCTCGGTCCGGAAGTCCTCGACGGCGCCCGAGCCGCCGGTGGTCGTGACCGAGAGGATCTTGATGGCGACGTCACGATCGAGCTCACGATGATGACCGGCCAGGACGACCCCGAAGCCGCCTACACCGAGCTCTCGGCCCACGGTGTAGTCCGGCAACGCGTCCACGACACGACCACGTTCGACAGTTGGCACGTTCGTCCCTCAGATCTCGACCTACATCACCTTCCCCCCCAATTCGCGACATAGTTGCACATGGCCGTCATGGATAGCGCACCCGGTGTCGGACAACCGTCAGTACCGGCCGGTCCGCCCGTGGCCTGCCCGGGAGCGCGAGGGCCCGAATGCTTGACGACTCAATCACCTGCGACGTAGGGAAATTGTGCGCGGCCGATTGCCCAGCGCCACGGAATCGGCCGACCGGCAAACTCCGGTAATGGTCGCCCGGCTGACAGCGGAATGGCCAATTCCCGCCTCGGTCGGCACCGAAAACCAGTCGCGATCATCCCTGCTACCAGCCCACGATCTGACGGGTGTCCACTCCTGTCGCCCCCGCGCCCGCCCCCGCGCCCGAGGCCGCCTCCGCCCGCGCGGCCGCCGGCCCGGCGGACGGAGCCGCGGCGGTCCGGCGCCGCTTCGGCCTCGACCTCACCCCGCTGCGGGCCCGCCGCGACTTCCGCCTCCTGATCGGCTCGGGCATCATCACCACGATCGGGAGCTTCCTGACCCTGATCGCGATCCCGATGCAGGTCAAGGAGCTGACCGGCTCATACGCGGCGGTCGGCCTGGTCGGGCTGGCCGAGCTCGTCCCGACGCTGCTGTGCTCGATGTACGGCGGCGCGCTGGCCGACACGCACGACCGGCGGCGCCTGGCGATCGGCTGCGAGCTGGCCATGCTCGCCGGCGTGGCCGCGCTCGCGCTCAACGCGCACCGGCACCATCCGGCCCTGTGGCTGGTCTACGTCCTGGCCGGGCTGGTCGCGGCGGCCGAGAGTACGCAGCGGCCAAGCCTGGACGGCCTGCTCTCCCGCTACGTCCCGCACGAGGAGATGGCGGCCGCGGCGGCCGTGTCGTCGCTGCGCTGGAACATCGGCGGGATCGTCGGGCCGACGGTGGGCGGTCTGGTCGTCGCGTCGGCCGGGGTCACCCCCGCCTACCTCCTCGACGTGGTCAGTTTCGGGATCTCGCTGCTGTTCCTGGTCCGGCTCACCCCGGCGCCGCCCCGCCCGGGTGACGAGGGCGAAGCCGGCCCCGAGCAGGTCGGCCTGGGTTCGATCGTCACCGGCCTGCGCTACGCGGCGTCCCGGCGCGACCTGCTCGGCACCTACCTCACCGACCTCGTCGCGATGCTGCTGGCCACCCCCCTCGCGCTCTACCCGTTCATCGCCGCCGAGGCCAGCGGAGCGTGGGTGCTCGGCGCGCTCTACGCGGCCGAGTCCGTCGGCGCTCTACTGGCCACCCTGCTGTCGGGCTGGACGGCTCGCGTCCACCGGCATGGCCTGGCGACCGCGGTCGCGACCGCCGTCTGGGGAGCGATGATCGCCGCCGCCGGCCTGACCGCGATGCCGGTGGTCGTGGTGGCCTGCCTGGTTCTGGCGGGCGCGGCCGACCTGGTCAGCGGCCTGTTCCGGATGGTGATGTGGAACCAGTCGATCCCGGACGAGCTGCGCGGACGGCTGGCCGGGATCGAGCTGGTGTCGTACTCGGCCGGGCCGATGCTGGGCAACGCCCGGGCTGGGCTCGTCGGCCAGTGGGGCGGCGCGCGGTTCGCGCTGGCCTCCGGTGGCCTGCTCTGCGTCGGTGGCGTGGCGCTGGTCGCGGCGGCCTTGCCCGCCTTCCGGCGCTACGACGTCCGGACCAGCCCGCACGTCCAGACCGAACGCGCGCGCCGCCACGACACGCTCTGATCCGCGCTGTCAACCTCCGCCCGGGGCCGCCCATGTCTCACTAAGACCACTCCTGCGCGGAGTCGGCGACTGGGCCGTCGCCGGTCGGGTCGTCACACGGGTCCGGACGGCTCTGCCGGCCGGCCTCCCTGAGCGCGCGCTGGCGCTCCCGAAGCCTTCCGATCTCCTCGGTTCGGCGGCGGTCGAGAACGGCCAGACGGTCCTCAAGAGCCCGGCCCAGGACGACCACGAAGACCGTACCCATGGCCAGCAGTACGGAGGCACCCATGACGATCAACAGGAACAGGGCCATAGCGACCTTCTTTCGTACGCCGTTCCCCCAGAAAGAAAGTGTTGCTTCTCAGACGGCTGCTGTAAATAAGATCGCGCAAGGCTGGCTTAAACTAGATGACTCACAGTCATCTAGTTTCCCGAAGGCTCGAAACAAGTGGCCGCCGCGTGACTGTCCATCGATCCTATCGAGGCCCTTCGTCGTGCCGGCTCAACATCACCACTCTTCGGTTAAGTAGCACTGTAGGAAAAATCATCTTGTCGCTACCGCAGCCCTCTGCATCGCGCCCTGGGCAGCTCCATGACCCTCGTTCCGCCGGCCGGTTCGAGCAGCGTATTGTTGTCGAATGACTGTAGCTCATCGTCAGACGAGCAGAGCTCAACGCTCGCACCCAGGACGGGGAGAGCGGCTCGTGCCTAGAGAAGGAGCTGTCGAGAATGGCGCGCCGTGCCATCCGCTTCGCTCAAGTTCTGGCCCAGCTGATGGAGGAGAGGTACAGCAGGAATCGCGCCGAACTCGCGAGGGCCGCCTTCATCACGCCGTCCGCGCTGTCCCAGTATGCCCGGGGCAAGGCGTCCCCCAGTCTTGAGGTCCTAGCCCAGCTGGCCACCGTCCTTGATGTGAGCTTGGACTACCTCGTCTTCGGAGAGCAGCCGACCTCGGCCGCCACGGGCGAGGTCGGCTATCTGGCTGCCCAGGTCGAGACCGGTCTGCGCGACGCGCAGGTCCAGAGCGCGGCACTTTACGATCTTGTTGCCAGGATCGGCGAGCGGCTGGGGGGCGAGATCGAGGCGACCGCGCGCGCCGTCCTTCCTGAGGCCGTTGGGCTCGGCGGGAGCCTCTCGGCCGACGAGCTGACCCGGCTCGAGAGTCACAGTTCTCATACCCGAATAGCGAACTACGACCTCGACCTGGACATAGTGCTGGTCCGGGCACAGGATTCCGTCGGCGCCAGTCCCGGCCCCATCGCGCATGTCGTGATCGATAACATCCGCAAGGGACACACCTACGACTATGTTCTGCCCGAGGATCCCGATATAACTCAGCGCGCGATCCTGTTCCGGCAGATCGTCGTCCGCGAGACACCGACCGTTCCGGCCGCCGTCCTCGACCGACGCCTGCAGATCTACCAGGCCCCGCACGGCTGCCTTCCCGGGTTTGTGGTGTACAAGGTGGACATCGCCGGACTCGAGTCCGGCGAGCGAGAAATCTACAACCGGGTCTCACCCTTCTTCGTGCTGGACAGGGAAGAGGCCGGAGCCGCTTTCGTCGGCGTAGCGACCCCGGCGAGCAGAAGTATGCGGAACTACATACTCACGTCCAGCCGAAATACCGCGAAACTGATCACGGAACACGACTGGCTGAAGACCATAGCTCACAAACTCACGATCCGGGCCATCCGTAGCGGATCCGAGCAGGACAACATTTCTGATGGGAGAATAGAATGAACGGTCAGCTGGATCTGAGGGGCTGGAACCACGGCCTCTGGTTCAAGCCACCTACCGAAAGCGCGCACCACGCACGGGTGAAGGACGCCCTCGAGCTCGTCGACAAGTCCGAGATCGATCTCCATCCGTTTTTCGAGCTCGCCGCGGGCTCACGCGCCGCCCTGCGGAGCTGGGTCGGCCAGGAGCTGATCGTTACAGGGCCTTTCACCCAACAGCTGCTGAGGCTGGCCGCCAGAGTGGAGAACGTTCATCTTCGAGCTATGGTGACCGAGGTCGCCTACGGCGAACACCACCATCTGAAGGGCACCACGGCGGAGAAGTCCCATCCGTGGCTCCTTGACCGGCTGCGAGTATCCGTGGGCCTCGACCCGGCGCGGATCAGCTGTCTGCCCGAAACCGAGCGGTTCCTGGCTGAGCTGGAACAGCAGTGCGCCGGCTCGGTCTGCCGGGCCGTCGGCGCGCTCGGCGTAGGCAACGAGCGGCTCCTGATCCCCGAGTACGGCGCCGTACGGCGGGCGTTCGAGAAAGGCTGGGCCGACTGCGAGTTCGAGGCATTCCTCGACGCCAACATAGACGAGGACCGCTACCATTCGGCCCTGATGGCGCGGGTCGGAAATGCCTATATAACCGCTGGCGAGGATCCGGAGGAGTTCTTTGACGGAGCGCGGATCGCGGTCGAAAGCCGACTGGCCTACTACGACGCGTTGCATGCTCGGCTGACCTCGGCCTGATACACCAAATGTCGATCAGCCGCGGCGGCCGCGGCTGATCGACATTCGCGAACACGAGAGTTCGGCTACGGTGAGCCGCGACGATCCCCCAGGACGGAATCCATCGGAGGAGGCGGCAATGGCGCGGTGCGAGGTCTGCCACAACGACTACGACATGAGCTTTGAAGTCCACGCACAGGGCGCGGTGCACACCTTCGACAGTTTCGAGTGCGCCATTCACGCGATGGCGCCGGTGTGCGAAACCTGCGGGGTGAAGATCTCCGGGCACGGGGCCGAGGCGAACGGGCGCTTCTTCTGCGGCGCGCACTGCGCCCGGGCGGCCGGCGCCGAGCGGATCCTCGACCGCGTCTGACCCTCGCCTGAACGCGCGTGGACAACTCAGCCGGAAGCGCGGCCGGCGGAAGCCTCGGTTCGGCCGCCGGAGTCCGGGCCTACGATGGCGGGGGGCTGGGCCGCGGTCTGCCTGCTTGTCGCGGTCCTGGCGGCGCTGGCCCTGGCCCGTCACCTGGCCGGTCAGTCCCGGCGCCGGTCTCGGGCCGCGGCGCCCGAGCCGGTACCGGCCGAACCCGCGCGGGCCCGCTCGCGTGTGGTTACCAGCGGTCGCGGTGCAGAACCGTCTCCAACGGCTCCCGCGGCGCCGGGCGGAAGTCCGTGCCGACCGTGTACGCGACCGGGACCAAGGCTCCCTGGCTGAAGCCCGGCGGGATGCCCAGCAGCTCGGCCACCTCGGCCGCGTACCTCAGGTGCAGGCTCGTCCAGACCGTGCCGAGCCCGCGCAGCCGGGCGGCCAACATGAAGTTCCAGACGGCCGGGAACAGCGACGCCCAGAAACTGGCCTGGTAGCGGGCCGAAATCTGCTCGACGTCACCCTCCAGGCACGGGATCACCAGCACCGGCACCCGGTGCAGGTTCTCGGTGAGGTAGCGGGCCGACGCGGTGACGCGGGCCTGCGTCGCGGCCCGCTCCGCTGAGTAGCCCTCGGTGGAGGCGCCGCCCGCCTCGAAGTAGGCCGCCGCGCCCTTCCGGTAGTAGTCGGCCACGCCGGCCCGCAGATCGGGATCGGTGACGACCAGCCAGTGCCAGCCCTGCCGGTTCGACCCGCTCGGCGCCTGCAACGCAACCCGCAGGCACTCCTCGACCAGCTCGGGCTCGACCGGGCGGTCGAGGTCAAGCCGCTTACGCACGCCGCGGGTGGTCGTGAGCAGCTGCTCGGGCGTCAGGTCCAGCAGGGTCATGGCGGCCTCCTTCTCGGACACGATCGAACCCGCCGACGGCGGGCGCGCCCGCCTCCCGGGGCGGGCGACGGGCAACGAGACGGGCGACGGGCAACCGGCGCCGGCCAGGGGCGACATCGGGCACGCTACGCGCTCCGGCCGGGGCCGGCGCGGACATCGGGGCCGGGCCGTTCGTCTGATCGGCCCGGTGCGGCAAGCCTGGTTTTCGCCGGCTCTCAGCGCGGCGTTCAGCCCGATGCCGCCTGGCTGGGCCACTCTGTGCCCCATGACCGTGCTGGGCGAGCAACGGAACGTTACCGTTCCCCTGCCGGGAACGCGGCGGACGGCCGGCGCCGCGGGCCCGGCCAGCCCGCCCGGGCGCCGGGCGGCGGGCATCGGAGCGGAGGGCATCGGAGCGGAGGCCGGCGGCGCGGAGGCCGGCGCGTCCCGCCAGGCAGACGCTCTGCTGGTCGTCCCCACCCTGGTCGTAGGCACGCTGACCGTGAACGCGGCCGCCGACATCCTGCCGGACACCGCTCTGCTGGGCCCGATCACCACAGCCCGCATCCTGCTGGCCCTCGGCCTGGCGGCGCTCGTGGCCGCGGGCGCCCGGCCGGCGGACTTCCGGACCCCGCTCGACGTCCCGATCTCGCTCCTCGTCGCGGCGACGGCGCAGGCGACGTACGGTCACACCAGCGGTGCGCCGCTGCGCTTCCTGCTGACTGCTGTCGCGTTCTACTACCTGACCGTCGGGCTGCTGCGCCGCGACCCCCAGGCCCGCGAGGCCGTGGCGCTGGTCGCCCTGGTCGCGGTGGCCATCGCCGCCGCCGTCGCCCTGGCCCAGGTCGCCCAGGCCACCCCGACGACGTTCTACCGACGGGGCCTGTTCGGCCCGGTCGACAGCCCCCGGCCCGAACCGGGCCTGCGCATCCGGGCCGTCGGCACCTTCACCAACCCGAATCTGCTGGCCACCTTCATCCTGCTGCTCGGCCCGTACGCGGCGCTGAGCGCGCTCGGCGCGCTGGGCGGCGGCGCCACCACCCGCCGGCGGGCCGTCCCCGCGATGTCCCTCGGGCTCGTCGGGCTGGCCGGGATCGGGCTGTTCGTCAGCTACTCCCGGGCCGCGGTGATCGGAGCGCTGGCCGCGGCGGCGGTGGCCAGCGCGGCCGTCGTCGCCCGCCGTCCCCATCTCAGGCCCCGGGCCGGGCTGGCCGGGGCGGCGGCGCTCGCCGCCGGGGCCGTCGTCCTGCTGGTGGCCGGGCTGTCCGGGCTGCTGGCTCGGGCCTCGGGACGGGCGGAGGCGTTCACGCTCGCGACCCGCGCGCTGCGCGGCCACCTGGCGCGCGGCGTCGGCCCGGACCGGGCCGGCGACGTCATGAACGCGCTCGGCCACGCCGGGCCGCCGTTCGCACACACCCACAACCTGTGGCTGAACTGGCTGCTGGAGACCGGCGTCCTCGGTTTCGCCGCGATCGTGCTCATCACCCTGGGCGGACTGGTCGCCGCCGGCCGGGGCGCGCTGGCCGGCTCGCCGTCCGGGGTGGCGGGGCTGGCGGCCCTGGTCGGCTTCTGCCTGATGAGCCTGGTGGACGACCCGGCCAACGCCGAACGGATCGCGATGGCCATGTGGTTCGCGCTCGCGCTCGCGGTGGCCGACACCGGCGCCGCGGGCAACCCGACCCGAGCTCATCGCCTGCCCCGGCCGCGCGCCGGCTCCCCCGAGGACACGCTGGCCCTGCGCTACCAGCGCTGAGCGTCCCGCCCGACGCCGGGCAAGGGCCGGACACTGGCTGCCGACATTCCGCCGGGCCTGCTCCTTGGCCCGGTCGGCGCGCTCGCCGCCGCCCCCCTCGTCCGTCTGTCGCGCCCGTCGCCCGGGACCGGCGCGGACCTAACCCACGGTACTCCGACCGGACCCGGGGCCACCGTCCGCTCGGCGCGAACCCGCAAGCGTAGGTTCAGGGCTATTCAGGCGTCCCAAAAAAGTCGAAAACCGACGGCCTCGGGAGCCAAACCTGCCCGGGGGGGTGACAACTGAATCGGATTCGCGGTATGAACGCGCAGGCCGGACGGCAGATCTTCGGCAGGCAGGGGTCCGACCAGGAGATATGGTTCCCACTCGAGCCAGGCCGCCAGATAGCCCGTTTGCCGGGATCACCGAAACCGACCGGGAATAGTACGCGGGACACGTAGCGGGAGGATGAACGGTTTGGCGGGCACTCCCGTCGAGTTCCCGAACCCGCCACTGAAAAGGTCACACCGCGCTCACCCTGGGCGCGGATCGCACGCAATTGACAGGATGCGACGGGGAAACTGCCCCGGAGCAACGGACGGCGGTCAGCCGCCGGAGAGGGAGCGCGATGACGAACGGACGATCAGCCACCGAACACGGACCACCGGGCCTGGCCCTGGCGGAACCATTGTCCGTCACTGGACCGGAGGCGGAGGCGCCCGCCCCGGGCCAGGTTCCGCCGGCACCCGACCGGCATCTACCCGACGTCCGCCCGCTGTGGGCCCAGATCCTGCTGTACGTGTTCCTCATCGGACCGTTGGTGGCCGTGGGAGTAGGCCTCTGGTACGCCACAACGGTCACGGGCGTCACCGTCGTCGACGCCGTGCTGTTCGTGATCTTCTTCGCCGTCAGCGGACACGGCATCACCATCGGCTTCCACCGACTGTTCACCCACCGTTCGTTCACCGCGACCCGCCCGCTGCGGATCGCCCTGGCGGTCTCCGGATCGATGGCCCTGCAGGGCTCTGTGATCTGCTGGGTCGCCGACCACCGCAAGCACCACGCCTTCTCCGACGCGGACGGCGACCCACACTCCCCGTGGCGCTACGGCACCACCCCGTGGGCTCTTACCAAGGGACTCTGGTGGTCCCACGTGGGCTGGCTGTTCGACCGGAACAAGACCTTCACCCGCCGCTACGCCCCCGACCTGCTGGCCGACCGTGACCTGGTCCGGATCGACCGGCTGTTCCCGCTGTGGGCGGCCAGCAGCCTCCTGCTGCCCGCGGGCCTGGGCTGGACGCTGAGCGGGTTTACCTGGCACGGCGCGCTGACGGCCCTGCTCTGGGCCGGGCTCGCCCGGATCTTCCTGATCCACCACGTCACGTTCGCGATCAACTCGGTCTGCCATGTCGTGGGCAGTCGACCGTTCGTCAGCCGGGACCGCGCGACGAACGTCTGGCCGCTGGCCATCCTCTCGATGGGCGAGTCGTGGCACAACTACCACCACGCCGATCCCACCAGCGCCCGCCACGGCGTCGACGCCGGACAGGTGGACACGAGCGCCGCGATTATTAGACTCTTCGAACGCTTCGGGTGGGCCACCAAGGTCCACTGGCCCGACGCCGCTCGGCTGAACGGCAAACGACGAGTCGCGTGACGGACAGGGCTCGCCCGCGGGGCCCGGCCATACCAGCGCCCCCGGGGCGTCAGCGCCCGACCCGAAGCGCGGCAGAGCCGTTCACGTAGCTACGGGCCCGCGGAACCGTGTAAGTTGACCGTGATGCCAAACTTGACGGTGCCTCCCGGGTCACCTCAAGTCCGGCATCGTCCGGTGGTGGTGGCCAGTCCGACGGCCTGGCACCCGCCAGCCGGGGCAAGATCCAGGCACATGGCTGTGCCTGGCGATGAACACAGGAGTGGTTGTGACAGAGGGTACGGTCAAGTGGTTCAACGCCGAGAAGGGCTTCGGCTTCATCTCGGTCGACGGGGGCGGCCCGGACGTCTTCGTGCACTATTCGTCCATCGAGGGCAGCGGATACAAGTCCCTCGATGAGGGCCAGCGCGTGTCGTTCGACGTCGAGCAGGGTCAGAAGGGCCCGCAGGCGGCCCGCGTCCAGCCCGTCAGCTAGTACTGCGGCCCCACAAAGACGCGGAACACCCCACACGGTTTCCCGGCGCGCGCCGCGGCGAAAGCCGACAGCGTGGGCCGGGAAAACCGGTGACGTGCGGTAAATAGGGTTCGGACTCCCGTTCGGCGGCCCGGCGGGTCGCCGAACGGGAGTCCGAACGCCCGCACGGCACAGGCCGCCCCTCACTCTTCGCCATCACCGGTGGCTCGGGCAAACCACTCGGCTCATCCCGCCGCGGCTTCGCCTTCGCCCTGCCGGGCCAGGGCCGCCAGTTCGGCGCGACGGGACACGCCCAGCTTGACGAACGCGCGGGCAAGATGGGTCTTCACGGTGCTCAGCGACATGAACAGGTCGCGTCCGACTTCGGCGTTCGACAGGCCTCGGGCCACCGCCGCGGAGACCTCCCGCTCGGCCGGGGTCAGCGCGGCCCAGCCGTGCGCCGGCCGGCCGCGCGGCCTGCGGGAGCGCCCGGCGATCCTGGCCGCGACGGCCAGGTCCAGCTCGGATCCCTCGGCCCAGGCGGCGTCGAACTCCCGCGCGCTGGTCGACCGGCGGCAGGTCGCGAGGTCGTCGGCGACCTCGGTCCGGTACACCGGCAGCGGCTCGCAGCCGAGGACGTCGCGCAGACGGTGGGCCGCCGCCAGCAGCACGACGGCGCGCCGGTGCCGGCCGCGGACGACCTCCACCCCGGCAACCGCCGCCAACGAGGTCGCCGCCTCCGGCCGCGGCCGGTGGTCGACCCGGTAGACGAGGGCGTCGTGATGGTGCGCGAGCGCGCCGGCAATGTCGCCGGTGCGCCGCGGCAGGCGCCCTTCGAGCTCGTCCGCCGTCGCGAGCTGCCACCGGTCCTCGTTGCGGCGGGCGATCTCCCGGGCCGCGGCCAGGTCAGCGCGCACGGCGGCTTCGTCCGGACCGGACAGTCCGAGCCCAGATCCGTTCGAGGCGCTGGACGGGCTGGACGCGCTGCACGCGCTGCACGCGCTGCACGCGCTGCACGCGCTGCACGCGCTGCACGCGCTCGACACGTCGGGCGTGGCGGCGGCCAGCCGGGCGCGGGCCCGGGCGAGCAGCGCGCGTGACCGCTGCAACGGGGTGGCCTGGACGTCCTGGGGATCGCCCCGCGGCCAGGACACCATCGGGTCGAGCTCGTCACCGAGCCCCGCCGCGGCCCGCGGCTCCGCCGCGCGGGCCATGGTCTCGGCCGGCGCGACCCGCGGGCCCGCCCCGATCAGCGACGCCGTGCGCGCGTCCAGCCGGCTGATCGCCTCGTCCCACTTGCCGGCGGCCGCCGCGGTCAGCGCGACGATGACGTCGCCGTACATCCGCGGGATCAGGTCCCCGAGGTCCTCGGCGAACACCTGCCGCGCGGCCTGGGTGGCGGCGGGGAAGTCGCCGCGCGCGACGGCGATCAGTCCCCGGCCGGCGCTCGCGTACGCCCGGAACATCTGGCCGAGCTGCTCACCCGGCCCGGACAGCTCCTCGAGGTGCGCCTGAGCCTGGTCGAAGTCGCTCATCGACAGGTGGGTCCAGAGCCCCTGGGTCAGGGCGGCGGCCAGGATCAGCTGGTTGCCCTCGACTCGGGCGATCTTCAACGCCTCGGCCACGAGCGGCAGCGCGCTGGTCGGCTGGACGAACGTCCGGCCGGTCGCGACCAGGCCCAGGCAGCGCGCCCGCCCCGGTCGATCACCGGCCTGGGTCGCGCCGCGCAGCGCCGCGTCGGCGGACTCGATCCCCTCGTCCACCTGGCCGACCTGGAACTCGGCCGAGGCCAGTTCGCAGCAGCACCCGGGCCAGTTCGTCGAGCTGGCTGACGCTCCAGTCGATACAGACCCGGATCGTGCGGTGGCGCGCCGTTCCGTACCGGCTGCCTCCGCTGAGCAGCCTCAACAGGTCGTCCAGCCCGCGCGCCACCTCGGGGAGGGTCAGCAGGCGGGTGCAGCTGGCGGCCAGTTCGATGGCCAGCGGCAGTCCGTCGAGCCGGCCGCAGATCTCGGCGGCGGCGGCTTCGTCGAGGTCCCGCCCGGCGGGGCCGCCGTGCCGCGGGTCCACCCCGTCGCCGGGCGCACTCGGCCGGGTTACGGGCAACCCCACTTCCGCCTGGGCCCTTGCACTCGGCGACCGCGAAGTCCCGGCGGAGACCGCGCGCACCGCAATCAGGTCGGGTACGGAGGATCGAGCCGTGGCTCAATGTGTGATCAATGGTCCTCCATTGTCATCCTATTGCGGGCGGAGCCCCATCATCGGCGCGGTGGGCGAGAGCGCGGAGATGGACGGCGGCACACCCGTCGCTGGCGGCATCCCGCGACGATCATTCGTTTCGGCGGGGTCGGGTTCCGGGTCTGCCGGCACGGCAGCCCCGCTAGCGGCGGCGCCCGCGGTACCGCCTGCCTTCACCGAGGGCGACGAGCCAGATCTCGCCGCGGCGATATCGGCGGCGCGGTGCGGTGATGAGGCGGCTTTCAGGCTGATCTATCGGACGACCCAGCCGGGTCTGCTGCGGTATCTCCGGGTACTGGTTGGCACCGACGCCGAGGACGTTGCCTCCGAGGCGTGGTTGCAGATCGCCCGGGACCTGGCGTCATTCCGCGGCGGCTTCGACGACTTTCGCGGCTGGGCAGCGACCATCGCGCGTCACCGCGCGCTGGACCACCTGCGCCGACGGAGTCGCCGCCGAGGAGACGACGTACCGGTTGAGATGGTGATGACCGCGTTGGCCGCGCCCGACGACACCGCCAGAAGCGCGCTGGAGGTGTTATCCACCGAGGCCGCTATGCGGCTGATCGCGAGCCTGCCATTGGACCAGGCGGAGGCAGTGCTCCTGCGGGTGGTGATGGGGCTGGACGCGAAGGCCGCGGGGCGGGTTCTGGGCAAGCGCGCTGGCGCGGTCCGCACCGCGTCGCACCGGGGGCTGCGCAGGCTCGCCGAACAACTCGGTGAGCCAGGGATCGACGGACCTGGCGGACTGTAGGCGGGTGGACATGATTGGGGTGACCGCGCAAGGCGATGACCAGGGACATCGGCCAGGTGTAACACCGGAGAGGGCTTCGACGCTGAAGGACGTGAGATGAGCACACTCCGACCCCGTCGGCTCGGCCGGGGCGCCGCTGAGCGGATGCTCCGCGGCGGTCCGGTCAACGCTGGGACCGGTGTGGATCCCCTCGCCGATCTGCTCGCCGCGGTGGCCGCTCCGGCCCGCGACGGCGAGCTCGACGGTGAGGAAGCGGCGGTTGCCGCTTTCCGGGAGGCGCGTCTCGCCCACGTCACCCAGCCGCGGAGAGAATCTATGATCAAGATGTTGCTCGCACGACTGCTGACCGTGAAGGTCGCCGCCATCGCGGTCGGGGCCACGGTCGTCAGTGGCGCCGCCGTCGCTGCCAGCACAGGAGCAATGCCAGGCGTCGGCGGAGGTGGCGGCGCCGCCGTGTCCTCGGCGGCTACAGCCTCCCCCGAGGTAGGAGCCCCGGCGATCGGCGGGCCGAGCGCCGATGCCTCCGTCTCCGCCTCGCTGCTCGCGTTGTGCCGCAGCTACCAGGCCGCGGCGGCTACCGACGCCAGCACAGCTCTTGCCTCCCCGAGTATGGGGGCGCTGGTGACTGCCGCCGGCGGCCGTGGCGAGGTCGACGCCTTCTGCGCGCGACTGTTGCGCGCGGACGGCGGCGCCTCGGTGGCTTCGAGCGGCGTGGGCGTGGGTGTGGCTCCAGGCGGCGCGGCCGCGAGTGTGGCTCCAGGCGGCGCGGCCGCGAGTGTGGCTCCGGGCAGTGCGGCCGCGAGTGTGGCTCCAGGCGGCGCGGCCGCGAGTGTGGCTCCAGGCGGTGCCGGGGTCGGAGCCGCTGTGAGTCCTGGCACGAGTGCGGGCGTGGGTGTCGGGCCGACCGGGACCGGAGTCGGCGCGCAGGTTCCGAACGCGGGTGTGAGCGCGAGCGCGCGGCCGGACGGGTCGGGCGTCGGTGCTAGGCCGGCCCCGGGTGTGGGCGTGGACGCGAACGCGAACACGGGCACGACCGGTTCCGGCACGGCGGCCCCGGTCCGACGCTGACCCGGTGGAGGTCCGGTAGGCCACTACGGCCGAGCCGATGTGATCGACCAGACCTCCGCCCCGGTTCCGTCGTCACTGGGCATCGAACCCGCTGTCAGGGGAGGCTAACTGGCCGGGGCGCCGTCGGTGGCTCAACTCCGCTGGGCGCTTGACCTACCGGCCGACACCGCGGAAGCCCCTGTGGTCGACAGCAAAGACACCGACGCGAGTACGTAGCCGCCGGTACCCATTGATCGCCACGGATCCGAAAACCCGCCGCGGCACAGTGTTGGACAGTAGGTCACGTAAAGCGACTATGCAGGTCAGGAGCGGAGGGCGTGGGATTCGAACCCACGATGAGGTTGCCCCCATAGCGGTTTTCAAGACCGCCGCCATCGGCCACTAGGCGAGCCCTCCCCGGCGTGGCGCGGGACTCGGTCCGGGGTTGTGACGCCCCGGGGCCGACCGCGCCGTCGCCGCGCCTGTCCGGACCGTCGCCGGCCGGGCAGGCCGTCCCAGTATCGCAGCCCTCGGCGCGGACGTGACCGCGAGCCGTCCTATCTGTCGCGGCCGGCGCCGGGAACGGGCGCCGAGCTAACGCGACAGCTTGCGAACGACGGAGACGCCGTCGCCCACCGGCAGCATCACGGCCTGGACCCGGTCGTCCAGCACCAGGCTGTCGTTGAACACCCGCAGCACCTCGACGTCCGGCCGGGCACCGCCGCCCCCCACGACGGTCAGCACGTTCCCCCGGGCCAGCACCCCGCCCACGACGAGCAGCCCGTCCGGGCGCAGCCGGGGCAGCAGTAGGTCGTAGAGCCGCTGGTAGCCCGACGGATCGGTGTCGACAAACGCGAGGTCAAGCTCGGGCCGGTCGGGCAGGGCGGCGATCGTCTCGGCCGGCGCGCCGGGCCGAACGTCGAGCTGGGCCCGGATCCGGGCCGCGGCCTCGGCTGAGATCGGAGCCGTGGGACCGGCGGCGCCGCCGGTCCCACCGGCGGACGACGTCGCGCCGGCCGGCGCCGGGACGCTGATCAGGTAGCCGTCCGCGGGCAGGGCCCGGGCCAGCCGGAGCGTCGGTTCGGCGAGGGCGGCGGCGGCGACGGCCCGCCGGGTGCCGGTCGAACCGACCAGGATCTCCAGCAGCGCGCCGAGCTCGGCGCCCGCCGCGCCGTTGGCGCCCAGGCTTTCTGGGCCTGCCGCGGACCCGGCGTCGTACGAGGCACGGGAGGTGTGGGCGGCGCAGTAGTCCCGTAGACCGGGAGCCACGGCGGCGGGCTCGGGGCGGACGGCGGCCGCCACGCGACGGACCTGGGTGGGCAGGGTGGCCCACGGGCCGCGGCGTCCGGCGATGAACAGCGTGCCCTCCTGGTGGCCGAATGCGGCTGGCGGCGCGCGAAGGCGCCCCCGGCCTGACCCCCCAAGCTGCTGACAACCCTAACGTAGGGTCGGCCTGACGGACCCGGGTGACCGGGGGAACCAGGACCGGGCCTCGCGACGACGGGTGTCCGACGGCCCCGGATGAAGGCGTCCGAACACAGACGGGCCGGCCGGGCGCCCTGGGGGAGGGCGCCTGACCGGCGGTCGCGAGTCACGCGGCCGGCCCGTTCGGGCCGCGCGCCCCCGGCGGGGGTCATCGCCGGGGGCGGCGAGCGGGGGTGGGATGTGGGCTCAGTACCGCTCGCCGTAGCGGGGGTCGTAGTCCGGGTCGTCGACGGTGGTGACCCGCTCGTGGCGGCGCCCCGCGTAGGGACGGCCGTAGGCCGGCTCGTCCGGGTAGGTCCGGGTTTCCTGGAGGACACGCCGACGGCGCGGCCGGAAGAGGGCCAGGTCAAGGGCGATGCCGACCACGCCGGCCACGATCAGGATCCACCCGACGACGGCGAGGTCCAGGCCGGACACGTGGACGTCGACCGCGAAGGCGAGGATGGCCCCGACCGCGGCCAGGAAGATTCCGACGCCGATACCCACCGTTGATCACCTCTGTCAGCTTGTGCGGTCTCTGTCCGCCTGTGTCGTGTCGGTTGCCGTCCGGGTCCGGTCCGGGGCGGTCCCGCGCTGGTGTCGGTGATCGCCTCAGCCGGACAGTCATCGCGATACCCGTCCACGGGCGCCTCATCCCCGCTTCGGCCAAAAAATCGGGATCGACCGACCCGCGAGCGCCTACACCCCCAGCGACGCAACCGACTCAGCTTGTGACGGATAGCGACGGATTACCGACGGCAAATGTCCCCCACACGATTGCCCGTTCGATGTCCGTCCAGAGTCGCTAAGGTCTCCCATAAGAGATCGAGAATGGCGAAAGGGGGCCATGTGGGCGCCACCGCGATCACGGTGCTCACAGCGTCAGGCGAGGTGACGCTGCCACCGGACCGCCAGTACGTGATCGGGCGCGCTCGGGACGCTGACATCACGCTGGCCGACAGCCGGGTCTCGCGCCGGCACGTGCTGCTGGTACCCGAGCAGACCGGCTGGCGCATCAAGGACACCAGCGCCAACGGCATCTGGGTCAACGGGCGCAAGGTGGGCGGCGCGACCGCCACCGGTCAGCCGGTGACGATCCGTCTCGGCGCGAACGACGGTCCCGAGGTGGTGCTGACGCCGGTCGGGGCGACCGGGGTGTCGGCACCGGTCGTCACCCAGACGACGGCCGACGAGCAGACGGTGCTGCCCGACAGCACGAAGGCGGCCCAGGCCCGGGCCAAGGCGTCCTTCGACCGCACCGCCGCCACCTCGATGAAGGGCGTGCAGCGCGTCCACGCGCTCACCCAGGGCACGGTGACGATCGGGCGAGGCGTCGACAACCGGATCTCCATCTCCGACCTGCTGGCGTCACGCCACCACGCGGAACTGCGGGTACGCGGTGACCAGGTCGAGGTCATCGACCTGGCGTCGGCCAACGGGACGTTCGTCAACGGCCACCGGGTGACCCACGCCCCGGTCGCGCAGCGTGACGTGGTCGCGGTCGGCCACCATCTGTTCCAGCTCGAGGGCACCTCGCTGGTCGAGTACCTCGACAGCGGCGACGTGACGTTCGAGGTGCGCGACATCTCGGTCTGGGCCGGCCAGAAGCGGCTCATGCACGACGTGACCTTCCGGCTGCCCGGCAAGTCGCTGCTGGCCGTCGTCGGGCCGTCGGGGGCCGGCAAGTCGACGCTGCTCAAGGCGCTGACCGGCTTCTCCCCGGCCGACCGGGGTGTCGTGCGCTACGCCGGTCGTGACCTCTACGCCGAGTACGACGAGCTGCGCCGCCGGATCGGCTACGTCCCGCAGACCGACCCGGTGCACGCCCAGCTCACCGTCCGCCAGGCCCTGCGCTACGGGGCGGAGCTGCGCTTCCCCGCCGAGACGACGCCGGCCGAGCGGGACGCCCGGGTCGAGGAGGTGATCGCCCAGCTCGGCCTGACCGAGCAGGCGAACACGCAGGTCTCGCGACTGTCCGGCGGGCAGAAGAAGCGGACGAGCACGGCGCTGGAGCTGCTGACCCGCCCGACGCTGCTGTTCCTGGACGAACCGACGTCCGGGCTGGACCTGGCCAACGACGAGTCGGTCATGCAGGCGCTGCGGGTGCTGGCCAAGGGCGACGGGCCGGCCGGCCCCGACGTGCCGCCGCCGCCCCCGCCCGGGGCGGGCGGCGGGCAGCCGCTGCGGGAGCCGGACTCCGGGCGCACCGTCATCGTCGTCACCCACAGCGTCCTGTTCCTGGATCTCTGCGACTACCTGCTGGTACTGGCGCCCGGCGGCCACGTGGCCTACTTCGGGCCGCCGGCCGGCGCGCTGGAGTACTTCGGCAAGAAGGACTTCAAGGACTTCGCGTCGGTGTTCCGCGAGCTGGAGAACACCCCGGGCGAGTCGGCGGCGGCGCGTTTCCGCGCGTCCGAGCACTTCGTCCCGTCCGCCGTGGTGGCGCCGACGGCGCGGACGACGGCGGCCCAGCTCGGCAGCGTCCGCCAGCAGTCGGTGGTAGCGCAGCTGGCCACGCTGACCCGGCGCTACCTGCGGGTGGTGTTCTCCGACCGCTCCTACCTGCGGCTGACCATCGCCTTCCCGATCATGCTCGGGCTGATCCCGCTGGTCATCCCGGCCAAGCACGGGCTGAAGGCGTTCAACGGGCCGAACACGGACGCGACCAAGGTGCTGGTCGTCCTGATCCTGTGTGCCTGCTTCATGGGGATGGCCAACTCGGTTCGGGAGATCGTCAAGGAACGGGAGATCTACGCCCGGGAACGCACGATCGGCCTGTCGACCGGGGCCTACTTAGGCTCGAAGATCGTCGTGCTGACCTTCATCACGGCCGTGCAGTGCGTGGTCTTCACCCTGATCGGACTGGGCAGTCGAGCCCCGGCCCAGGGGGCGCTGATCGGCTCCCCGCTGGCCGAGTGCATGATCGCCATCATCGCGGCGGCGCTCGCGTCGATGATGATCGGGCTGCTGGTCTCGACGATGGTCGACAGCGCGGACAAGACGATGCCGATCCTGGTACTGGTCACCATGGCGCAGCTTGTCCTGTCCGGCGGCCTGGTCTCGGTGGCCGGGCGGCCGGTGCTGGCCGAGGTCAGCTGGCTGTCCCAGGCCCGCTGGGGCTTCGCCGCGCTGGCCTCGACCACTGACCTGAACGACGTGGCCAAGATCGGCGCGTCCGCCCTGTCGGACGAGAAGCCGGACAGCCTGTGGAAGCACTCGGGCGGGATCTGGCTGGCCGACATCCTGGGCGCGGTCGTGATCGGCGGTGTCGCGCTCCTGCTGACCGTCTACATGCTGCGTCGGGATGACCGCGCGAACCGGCGCGGGCCCGTCCCGGCCGGGGCGGAGGCGGACGCGGGCGGAGCCAACGGGTCGCCGGGGCGGGCGAACGCGCCAGCCGGACTCCCCGGCTCGGGCTACTCCGGACCGGGCAACTCAGGACCTCGCGGTGCCGGGCCGGGCGGTGCCGGGCCGGGCGGTCCTGGGCCGGGCCGGTACGGCTCGCCGCCGCGGAGATGACACCGGCGGCGGCCCGGCTCGACGGTTCCAGGGCGGCCGTTCTCAGCGGTTCCAGGGCAGCAGGTCGGGCGACATCTTCATGCGGCTGAACCACACCGGCAGGTCCGACGGCTGGAAGGGGGCCCGGGAGTAGCTCGGACGCGGTGACTCGCGGTCGAACAACCACCAGGTCAGCAGCTCCCGCACGTGCCAGGTCGCCTCCCGCACCACCATGTGGGTGTGCTCCTTGAGCACGACCAGCTCGCAGCCCGGTACCAGCTCGGCCAGGCCGTGGGCCTGGTGGGCGATCTCGGACTTCCCGCCGTAGAGGGCGAGCACCGGCATCCGCAGGGTGCGCAGCCGGGCCGGGGTGAACGGCGGGGTGGCCAGCATGTCCCGCACAACGGTCGTCTCGCTGATCAGCGACTCGGCCTTGGCCACCAGCCGGCTGATCGCCCGGCCCGCGTCGTTGCGGAGGAACTCCCGAACCTCCTCGTCCGAGAGCCCGGCCACGACGTCCGACAGGGAACGGGCCATCTCCGCACCGAGGCCCTCGATCTGGAAGGGCGGCTCGATCAGGGTGAGCGAGGCGACGGCGGCCGGCTTGTCGATGCCGAACGCGAGTGCCGCCGTCGCCCCGTAGCTGTTGCCGATGAGGTGGACCGACCCGTTGACCGCCAGAGTGCTCAGCAGCCCCCCGAGGTCGGCCAACGTGTCGGACAGGGTGTAGCCGGCCGCCGTTCGCTCGCTGCGGCCGTGGCCACGTAGGTCATAGCTGATCACGTCGGCGCCGGCTCCGGCCAGGTGGGTGCCCAGCGCGAAGTACAGGCTGGACAGGTTGTCGATCGCCATCCCGTGGATCAGGACGACCGTCGGTGTGCCCGGGCCGAAGCCGCCGGCGGGCGGGAGCCGCTGAACGTGCAGGCGGACGCCGTTCGCCGTCACCTCAGCCACGGCGGTCCCCCTCGCCGTCGCCGCCGGCCGCGGCCGGGTCCGCGCCGTTCGCGGCCGAGCCGGCACCGCTGGCGGCCGAGTCGGCGCGCTGGCCGGGGACGGACGCGACCGGCGCCGCCCGGGACGAACAGTCGACGATGAAGCGGACCAGGTCGCCGACGGACAGCTCGATGAGGTCGTCGATCGTCCGGTTGGCCAGGAAGCCGACGAAGTCGACCCGGTCGCCGTAGCGGTCCCGGATCCGTTCGGCCAGCAGCACCAACTCGATGCTCTCGATCTCCAGCTCCTGGTTGAACGACGAGTCCATCGTGATCCGCATGCCGGCCACGTAGCCCTCGCCGATCACCTCCCCGAGCATCGTCGTGACGGCCGCCAGCACCTCGGCCTCGATCTCCGCGCGCTGCGCGTCCAGCGACGCGCCGGTCATCCTGGGCTCGCTCATAACAGCTCCCTCACCACCGCGCCGCCGTCCGGGGGCGCTTGCGTCGGTACTTGGATCCAGCGGTTGGCCGGCCGGGCCGGCCGCCAGGGGAAGCGGGTCAGGACGTCACGTGCGGTGCACGCGTGCCGGGGCCGGCGCTGGGGCATGGCTGGTCGGCCGGTCGGGCGGGTCGGGCGGCCCGGTCGTCCAGGCGACGACGAAGGCGCCCGGCCCGTGGACGCGGCCGGGGCTGGGCCGGGAGGCGGCGCCGGGAGCGCCGGGCGGTCCGGGTGGCTGGCGCTGGGATCCGACGACGTCGCCAGCCAGGGTGACCGCGGCGGTGGCGACCCAGCGGGTCGCGCCGCCGGGGAGGCGGACCCGCAGGCGCGGGCCGGCGCCGTCCCAGGTCGGGACGGCCGGGCCGGTCTCGGCGATTGCGAAGCCGGTCAGGGGGTCGGCCGGGTGGACGCCCTCGGCGCGGGCCGCCGCCTCGAGCGCGGCCCGGGTCCGGCCCGCGCCAGGCCCGTCCGCCCCGTCCAGGCCGTCCGCCCCGTCCAGGCCGTCAGCCGCGGCCGTTCCGTCCGGGCCCGGGTGGCCAGGAGACAGCGGCTGGATGGCCACGCCGACCGGGCCGTCGGCGGCCAGCGCGACGGCGAGGTGCGGCAGGTGCGCCACCGACACCGTCGGCGTGGGCAGGGGGCCGAGCCGGCCCGGCGACGGCCCGAGGGCCGGTCGGTCGGTGCCGACGCCGGTCACCGCCAGCTCGATCGGCCACAGCGGCCCGGGGCTGCGCCGCCAGGCGAAGCGCCGGCCCGCGTCCTTGACCGCGACCGCGACCAGAGCGGCTCGCCGGGCCTCGTTCGGGGTCATCGCGGCCAGCTCGGCCCGACCGGCCGCGTCAAGATAGCGCCAGAGCACCAGCTCGCGGTTGGCGAGGTCACCCCAACGCTCGCCGACGACCACCGGCCCGCCGACGGCGGGCGGCCCGACGCCGACGCCGACCGTGTTCCGGTGCGGGGCCAGGTTGAGCGACCACATGACCGTGTCCTGCGGGAAGCGACGCTCGGCCCGGCCGGCCAGCCGGGCCCAGACCCGCCCGTCGGCCCGGCACAGCTCCAGGTCGGAGACGAGCGTCGACGGGCCGACCTCCCGGATCCAGGCGGTGGCCCGGACGGTCTCGCCGACGGCCGGGTGCGGCCCGAAGAACCGGATCGAGGAGACGGCCGCCGGGAGCATCATCCAGTCGGCGTCGAGGTGGGTGAAACCCCAGCAGCCGACGAGCTGACCGGTCGCGTCGAGCAGGGCGCCCGGGGTGGGCATCCCGACGAACGTCCCGCTGACCGCCCGCTCGGCCAGGGCGTCGACCCGGCGCAGCGCCTGGAAGCGCGGGCCGTGGAACATGGCCCGGCTCCGGTAGACCTCCGGCGCCGACCAGGCCGCCTCGACCGGCTCGCCGGCCCCCGGCCCGAGCGGCTCAGTCGACGGCTCGGGTGGCGGCGGGTAGGCGCCGGCCAGCACGACCGTGCAGCGGGCGTAGCCGTCGATCTCGACGCGGACCGTGCCGTCCTCGCCTGGCCGGGCGCTCAGCGTCACCTCGAGCGGTGGCGAGATCACCAGCCAGCGCAGCGCCCGCACGTCCCGGATCTCCGTGACGACGCCGCCCCCGGCGACGTCCCGCGCGTGATCGGCCATCATCTCGATCACGGTGGTCATCGGGACGACCGGGAAGGTCGAGGATGGTTCGCGCGCGCTCCAGCCCGGCGCCTGCTCGAAGAAGCAGTGGTCGGCGATGTAGGGCATCGTCTCCAGCGAGAGCAGGCGGGTCCGGCGGCCGGGGACGTCGGCCACCCGCGGTGCCGGCTGGGAAGCCGGGCGCGGCGCCGGCGGGCGGGCCGGCGCGACCGCGGGAGTCCCGGACGCCGGCCGGGCCGGCGCGGGTCCGGCCGGGGCTGGCTGATCCGGCCCGCGCGCGGCCCACTGGGTGGCCACGGCCGCCGCGGCGGCCCGGCTCTCCGCCAGGAGGGCGTTGAAGGCGTCGACGACCGCGCGCGACGACCGGGCGTTCCCCAGCGCCGCCGAGTCCGAGGCGCCGTCGGCCGGCGTCGAGACCGGCGGGGGCGCGGCCGCGGCGGTGGACCGGGGGCTGGGACGGGCGTCGGGCCAGAAGTCGGGCGGCATGCGTGGCGCGGGCGGAGCCTGCGCCGAGGAGGCCACCGCGACCGCCGCCGGGCTCAGCACCTCGGCGGCAGCCGGTCCCGGCCCCGCCGATCCCGGCCCCGCCGGACCCGAGCCCGTTGGCCCCGATCCCGTTAGCCCTGAGCCGGCCAACCCCGCCCCGGGCAGCAGGCTGGGCGCGGACTCTCCCAGCCGGACCAGCGGCGCGCCGAGTTCCAGCGGCGGCGCCCCCACCCGGTGGGCACCGGACCGACGGGGCCCGCTCTCCCCACCGCCAACGGGCCGGCCCGAGGCGGCGCCCGAGCCGGCGCCCGAGGCGGCGCCCGAGCCGGCGCCGGAGGCGGGCGCGGCGACGGGCCGCAGGTCGAGCCGGGGCGCGGCGCCCTCGACCCAGAGCGCGGCCGCGACCCGGCGCAGCTGCTCCAGCCCGGACCGGCGCGGCGTGTTCACCGCCAGCGTCAGATGGCCGTCGCCGGCCACCGTGTCGTCGACGAAGGCGGCCAGGCTGCCCACCCCGACCTGCACGAAGACCCGGGCACCGGCGGCGTGCAGGGCCGCGATGAGCTCGCGGAAGCGCACCGGCGCGCACAGGTGGCGGATGAACAGCTCGCGGATCTCGTCCGGGTCGTCCGGGTAGGGCGCCGCGGTCGTCGCCGACCAGATCGGCCGCCGGGCCCGGTGCAGCACCGAGCCGGCCAGCACGTCGCGGACGGGCCGCAGATAGTCGGCCACGAACGACGAGTGGAACCCCGACCGGAAGGGCAGGACCTGGCCGAGCACCCCCCGTGCGCGCAGCCGCTCGATCGCGGCCCGCACGCTGCTCTCGACCCCACAGATGATCGACTGGTGCGGGCAGTTGTCGTGGCTGAGGACCACCCGGGGCAGCCCGGCGATCGCGGCCAGGGCGTCCGGCGCGCCGCAGCCGAGCGCGCCGAACACGACGTCGGGCACCTCGAAGCCCTCGAAGTCGAACGCTCCCATGAACGTCTCGGCGGTGGCCTCGTCGAAGATGCCGGCGGCGGTCATCGCGTTCCACTCGCCGACGCTGTGGCCGGCCACGACGTCCGGGGCGACCCCGATCCGATCCAGCGCGGCGGCCAGCACCGTCCCGGCCCGCAGGCAGGCGGCGACGTGACGGCCCAGCGTCGAGGAGTCCGCCGGTTCGGGCGCGGCCAGGCCAAAGTGCGCGCACACGTCGTCCAGCCGGGGCCGAAAGTTGTCCTCCAGCCCGCAGAACAGGAAGGCCAGCGGTCCGACCTGGCCGCTGCCGGGCGCGGCCGGCGCGGGGCGACCCGGGGTGAGCAGACCGTCGGCGGTAAACCACAGATCGTTACGACCCCGCCACGGCTGACCCCGCCCGACGATGGAACGAGCCAGCGCCAGCCGCTTCGGCGTCGGGGCGACGATGGCCAGCCGGCACGGGCCGCCGGCCGGCGCCTTCGCCGTGTCGTCGCGGGCCAGCAGCTCGGCGTCGGGCGCGGCCAGCCCGGCCGCGATCGCCGCCGGGTCGGGCCCGGACAGCAGCAACATCGTCTCCCGCGCCCCGGCGCTGACTGACCCGGCCGGCGGCGGAAAGGCCAACGACGGCGCCGCCCGCCGCGCCGGTGGCTCCTCGATGATGACGTGCGCGTTGATCCCGCCGAAGCCGAACGCGTTCACCGCCGCCCGGCGGGGCAGCCCGGGCGGGCTTTCCCACTCGGTGGCCCGCGGTAGCGGGGCGAAGCGGCTGCCGGCGAAGGCCGGATGCGGGTCGTCGCAGTGCAGGGTGGGCGGCAGTACGCCGTGGTGGACGGCCAGCGCCGCCCGGATCAGACCGGCCACCCCGGCGGCCGGCATCGTGTGCCCGATCATCGACTTCACCGAGCCGATGCCGATCGGCTCACCACCGCCGGACGAACCGCCGTGGGACAAACGGCCACCGGACCGGGCGCCGCCGAAGACGCGGGCCAGGCTCTCCAGCTCGACGGCGTCCCCGGTCGGGGTGGCCGTGCCGTGGGCCTCCAGGTAGCCGAGCGCCCCCGGCCCGGTCGGGTCCAGGCCAGCCCGGTGCCAGGCCCGTTCGATGGCCAGCGCCTGCCCGGCGGACGACGGCGCCATCAACGCCGGGCCCCGCCCGTCGCTGGCCAGGCCGGTGCCGCGGATCACCGCGTAGACGCGGTCGCCGGCCCGCTCGGCATCGGCCAGCCGTTTGAGGACGACCGCGCCGACACCCTCGCCGATGATGATCCCGTCCGCGGCCCGGTCGAACGGGCGGATTCGCTGCGACGGCGACAGCGCCCGCAGCATCGAGAAGACCGACCAGAACGTCGAGTCCATGGCCAGGTGCACGCCACCGGCGATCATCGCGTCGGCGCGGCGCGAGACCAGCTCGTTCACGGCCACGTCCACGGCGATCAACGACGAGGCGCAGGCCGCGTCGATCGTGAACGCCGGCCCCCGCAGGTCGAGCCGGTTGGCGATGCGGGACGCGGCCAGGTTCGGCACCAGCCCGATCGGCGTCTCGGCGGCCGAGGGCCCCAGCCGGGCCAGGAACGCCGCCCGGATCCGCTCGACGGTCCCGGCCGACAGCTCCGGCGCGATCTCCCGCAGGGTCGTCGCCAGCTGCACCGACGTCTTGGCCCGCGTGTACAGCCGGGACATGCCGCGCCCCATGTAGCCGCCGCGGCCGAGCACCACCCCGGCCCGCGAGCTGTCCATGAGCGCCGCCTCGCCGCCCGCGTCGCTGATCGCCTCGGCCGCGATCCGCAGGGCGAGCAGCTGGTCGGGCTCGGTGCCGTCGACCGCCAGCGGCATGATCCCGAACGCGGACGGCTCGAAGCTGGCGAACTCGTCGATGAAGCCGCCCCGGCGGCAGTAGATCCCGTCCAGCGCGCCGAGGGCGGCCGCCGCGTCCCGGCCGCAGCCCCGCGGCATCGGGATGGTCGGGGCCGGGTCGCCGGCCCGGAACAGCTCCGGGTCCCAGCGGTCGGGCGAGACCTCCCGGGTCGCGTCGACGCCGGCGGCGATGTTGCGCCAGAAGGTCGCCACGTCCCCGGCGCCCGGGAAGATGCCGGCCAGACCAACGATCGCGACCGCGGTCTCGGGATCCGGGATCCTCGGGTCCGCCGCTGTTGAGGACGAGGTCATCGGCCCGCCGATCCCCGTGCCGCAGCGGCGCGGCCCGGCCCTGCGTGCCATCCCCGACGGGACACCTGTGTCTCCCCAGCGTCGCGGCCACCTCGACGGCAACCATGCGAGAACTGCCAGGGACGAACTGTAGCTCTCCGTAGTCGTCTGACCCGAGTACCGCCACGCCCGGACGCCGTTTCTCGCGCGCACCGGCGTCGCGCCTCCGGCGGCCGCGATGGCGTCACGGTCCCCGGTCGCCTGCGCGGTCCGGGCGCGGCACAAGGCCGGTCGGCTCGTCCGGCGATCGGCGCCGGATCTCCGGGACGTACGGGTCGAGCTCGCCCGCGGGGAAGCGGCGCTGCCCGATCGACCACCACAACGCGCCGGCCAGGTCGCCACCGCTCCGGTAGGAGCCGTCAGCGAACAGCGCCGCCCAGCCGCGGTCCTCCACGCCGGCCAGCGTGACCAGGGCGCCGCCGGAGGCGACGTCCCACAGGCGCGTCCCGCCGTCCTCGCTGCCCGACGCGAGAAGCCTTCCGTCGGGCGAGAACGCGACGCACCACACGCCGCCCGCGTGCCCGCGCAGGACGGCCCGACCGGTTCTATCGGGGACGCTCCAGAGCCGCACCGCCCCGTCATCACCCGCGGTGGCCAACAGGACACCGTCGGGTGAGAACGCCAGCGCCCGGACCGAGCCGGCGTGCCCGGCCGGCCCGGCGAGCGTCCCGAGCTCGCCGTACGTCCGCGCGTTCCACAACCGGACCGCCCCGCCGACGTCTCCAGTGGCGATCAGAGCGCCGTCGGCGGAGAAGACGACACTCCGCACGCCCTGCTTGAAGGCGTTGGGGCCCAACAGGTCGGCGAGATGCCGCCCGCTGCTCGCGTCCCAGACGCCAGCCCCCATCCCGAGACCGGCCGTGACCAGCAGGTCGCCCTGAGGCGAGAAGACGGCGGCGTACACCCACGCGCCCGGGTCGTCGATCGTCGCGATCGGGTCGGCGCGGCCCGCCGCCCAGACCCGGATACGCCCGGCGGTGTGCCGGGTCGCGAGACGGCGCCCGTCGGCGGAGAGCGCGAGACCGACTGGAACGCTCCCGGTCCGGTAGACCACCGGGGCCACCGGAACCGGCGGTGCCACCGGAGCCACCGGAGTCACCGGGCCGGCCCCAGCTCCGGCAGGCGGTCGCGGATCGCAGTCCACCACTCGAACGGCCCCGCCCGAGTCAACCAGGGCGACCCAGGCCGGCCCGGCGGCCAGCACCCCCGTGGCCAGGATGCCGTCCGCTGGAACATCGCTTGCCGAGGCCTCGCGCGGACCGACCGACACCGGCGCCGGCTCGGCCCGGACGAGGTCCCAGCGGCGCAGCCGCGTGCTCGCGCTCTCCGTCACCAGCGCGCTCCCGCCGGCGGCGAAGGCCACCGACCGGATCCGGTCGCCCGATCCGCCGAGCGTGGCCACCAGGGACCGCGAGCGCGTGCTCCAGATGCGTACGGTGCCGTTGTCTCCGCCGGTGGCCACCCGGTCGCCGGTCGGCGCGTAGGCCAGGGACCAGACCGAGCCGGTCCGGCCCGGGAACTCGGTGGTGTCGGCCAGGGTGGCCGTCGTGAGCAGCCGCACCGTCTGGTCCACCCCGGCCCCGGCCCCGACGGTGGCTATGTGGCCGCCGTCCGGGGAGAACGCGAACGGGACACGGCCGGCCGACGCCCGGATGGGGCTCACCACCGTCCGCCCGCTCGCCAGCTCCCACAGCGCGAGCCCACCGATGGCGCTGGCCGCCGCCCACCGGCCGTCGGGCGAGACGGCGACGATCTGGACCGTGGGCCCCTCGGCGCCGAGCGTCCGGGACAGCCGCGCCGCCGGCAGGTCCCACAGGCGCGCGACGCCATCGGCGTGGCCAGTCATGAGCTGCTGCCCGTCCGGGGTGAAGTCGACCGAGAATGCCGCGCACGCGTCCGGCTCCGGCGAGGCCGCCAGCCGACGCGCGGCGAACTTCCACCCGCCCCGCGCCGGTGGGGAACCGACCAGCGGCGCGACGTCCCACAGCACCGCCCCTAGCGGCGCGGCGGCAACCAGCCAGCGGCCGTCGGGCGAGAAGCGAACGGCGGCGACATGCCCGGCACCCTCGTCGAGGGTCGCCACGCGTTCGCCCCGCGCACTCCAGATCAGGACCGCGCCCTCCGCGCCGCCGCTGGCCAGCCACCGGCCGTCCGGGGACCAGGCCAGCCCGCACACACGCCCCGTATGGCCGGTCAGGCTGACCCGCCGCTGCCCATGGACGTCGGTGAGCAGGACGAGGTTGCCCACCGCGTAGGCCAGGCCGGCCCCGTCCGGGGCGAAGGCGACGGCGTAGACCGGGCCGGCCGGGTCGAGCGCCCAGCTCGCCGGGTCACGGCCGGCAACCGCCGCGACCGCCAGCTCGGGCCCGGCACGGACCGTCGGGTCGGCGGCCACGCCCAGCAGCGCCGCGTCCCGCCACTCACTGTCAGTGACCGTCGCGCGGGCCAGGAGACAGCGCTCGAGGCGGGCGTCCGTGAGGTCGGCCCCCGACAGGTCGGCGGCACTCAGGTCGACCCGTTCGAGGCGGGCCCCGGTCAGGCGGGCGCCCGACAGGTCCGCGCCCGACAGGTCGGTGTCGGCGATGCGGACCTCGGCCAGGTCGGCGCGGCGCAGGTCGGCCCCGGACAGATCGAGGCCGGAGAGGTCCAGCCCGCGCAGCTCGGCGCCGGCCAGGCGGGCACCGTGCGCGGCGGTCGGGTCGAGCAGGCGCGCGACGGCCAGCGCGTTGGCTCGACCGGCGGCGGTCTCGTCCGGACGGCGCAGCGCGGCGCGCGCCCAGGTCAGAGCCCCGTACCGGCCGGCTCGACCCCGATAGAAGTCGATCATCAGGGGGGACATCACCTGGTCGGACAGGACCGACGGGTCGTCACCCGAAGCGAGGTCGGCGATCAGGAACTCCATGACCGACTGATGGATGAAGGTGAAGGCGCCGTCCTCGGTCCGCGTCAGCAGGCTGCCTGAACCGATCATGTGCGCGGCCTGGTTGTCGTCGAGGCCGATCCGGGCCAGGTCGGCCAGCACGGCGCCGGTGGCCTCCGTCAGCTCGCCCACCCCGATCAGCCGCCCGGCACCGCGCCAGGAGACCAGCGCGAGGGCGGTCACGGCGGCCCGGCGGTGCTCGGCACTCAGCGTGGGCGCCGAGCCCTGGGGCCGGGCCCGGTCCTCCTCGTGGCGCAGCCAGGAGTCGATCAGGACGGCGTAGAGGTCGGCTGAGGTGATCGTGCCGTCGCCGGAGCGGGCCGCGCGCAGCCGCTCGGCGTCCAACCCGGCGATGAACCCGAGCATCCGGGGGTTGCGGGACAGACCGAGCAGATCGCGGATGTCGTGGATCAGCTCCAGCCGCTCGGCCGCGCGGGCGGTGTCGCCGTCGTAGAGCCGGACGAGGAACTCACGGATGTCGGCCGGGGTGAAGTCCTCGACCTCGGCGATCCGACTGGCCGGCAGGAGCTCCACCCGGGCGCCGAGCACGCCGCGGACCTGGTGGTGGGACAGGAAGTGCTGGGTCCGGCTGCTCACGACGATCTTCGCTTGGCCGTCGACCGCTTCCAGTAACCGTTCGAGGTGGGCGGCGGCGGTCTCGTAGGTGACCCGCAGCGCCAGCTCGTCGAAACCGTCGAAGAGCAGCACGATCCGCCCCGAGCGCAGCATGTAGCGGAAGGCGGCGACGTCGAACCGCTCCTGCCCGGCCGCCACGAGGTGGGAGGCGACCAGTTCGTCGACCGAGTGCGCCTTCTCCATCCGCCGCAGGTCCACCAGCACCGGCGTCAGGCCGGGCAGCCGCGCCGGCAGGGTCCGGGCCAGCTCCCGCAGGAGGAAGGTCTTGCCCCGGCCGAAATCACCCAGGATCAGCACGAACCGGGCCGCGTCCGCGCCCAGCCAGTCGACGACCCGGCCCAGGAGGTCGGAACGCGGTGCGTCGTCGTCCCGCTCGCCGCGCAGGCGGTACCGCTGCGGCAGGTACAGCGACGGCGGGTAGAGCCGGTCAGCCGCCAGCGCCTCCGTCTGCCGGCGGACGTAGTCGCGCAGGTCAAGCAGGCCCTGGTACTCGACGAAGCTGCGTAACCGCACACCGCGGGCCCGCGCGGCCGCGACCAGGTTCGGCGCGGCGGGCTCACCCCCGTAGATCAGGTGGGACGTCAGGGTGGCGTCGGTCGCCGCGTAGGCGGCGTGGACCCGGTCGGCGAAGGCGGCGACGACCGTCTCGTCGACGTCACCGGCGCACAGGCCGAGCGGCCGCTGCTCGGCGACGGGTCCGTCAGCCACGGTGACCCGCAGGTAGGCCGGGACGCCGGCCGCGGCCTCGATCAGATCGACCTGGGCGTCCCGGTGACGCAGCCGCGCGACCTGGCTGACCCGTTCGGCGAAGCCGTCCCGGACCCGCTCACCCAGCACCGGGCCGGCGTTGTCCATCCGCGCGGCGAGGGGCTGGGCCCCGGCGCCGCGCCGGGGAAAGGTGGCGGTTGCCCCGGGCCAGCGACGCCGGTAGGCGACGCGGCCGCTCGGGTCGTGGCGATCGTCGGGTCGCCAGCCGACCGCCCGTTCGCTGAACCGGCGGTCCCAGCGCTCGATGCCGCCGGAGTGCAGCCGCAGGAGCTGGTAGCCGGCCCGCGGCTCGACGCTGGTGGCCCGGGCCGGGCGGCCGCTCACGACGCCGACCTCGGAACGGGGCAGGCGGGCCGGCTCGGCGGAGGCGCCGTCGTCGCCGAGCCCCGCGACGAGCAGGTTGAGGTGCCGGCCGAGAGTGAGGTCGAGATTGGTCGCGTCACGCCGGGTGCGGGTGTCGTGGCCGGCGCCGTCCAGCGGGGGCTGGTGGCCGGCGGCAAGGCGCAGCCAGCCGAGCTCGGCATAGGCGCCCATCCGCTCGGCGAACCAGGCCGCCTGCGCCGAGCCGACCTCACCGTAGTCATCCTCAGGACGGTGGCTCATCGCCATCGTCGTGTTCAGCCCGGCCACGGCCAGCCGGACTGACGGCAGGGTGAACAGCGTCCACTCCTGGCCCGGCGCGAAGGTCGGCGGCGGGGGACCGGAGCCGCCGGTCGCCTGGTAGAAGTCGTCGAAGAACTCGACGAAGTGCCGCCACTTGCGCCAGTACGGCGGGACGGGCTCGGTCTCGTCCTCCTCGCAGGCCGCGAAGTAGGTCCGGCTGCTCGCGGCGCTGACGTCCCCCCGGCCGGGAACGACCACGACTTCGGCCGGGCCGATCCCGAGCCGGTCGGCCAGCTCGACCAGCAGCCGGCGCGCCTGGCTGTACTCGCTCCGGCGACCTCGCCGGGCAACCCCGCTGACCAGCACCACGTCCGGCCGGCTGGCGCCGTCGGCGGCGAGCCGGTCGAGGTCCGCGTAGAGCGGCCGGCCCAGCGATCCGCCGGGCCCGGCGTCGTCCGCGGCGACCAGGTCAGTCAGGTGCAGGATCGTGACCGCGCCGCCGGGCGCGCGCCGCCGGGCCGGACGCGGCGCCGAGCGCGGGAACGGCGCCCCGGCCGGGCCGTCGCCGGTCACCGCGGCCTGGCCGTCCGTCGCCGTGGGCAGCCGGCCCGCGCGCAGTGCCAGCCCGACCCGGTGCGCGGCGGAGATCTCGTCGAGCCCGGTCAGGTCGACGTGGTTGAGCCCGGCCAGCAGCGGTGGCAGCCGGCACGGCTCGATGAGCAGGGGGGCGAGAAACCCGGGCCGGCCCCGCGATATCTGCAGGGCCGCCTGCCACTCCTCGCTCACCCACGAGTCCGGGTCACAGTAGTGCGGCGTAAGCGCGGCGATCATACGGTCGGCGCGGGTGAGCGCGGCATCGATGCGGGCGACGAAGTTCGCGCCGATCGGGAACGAGCGGCGGTAGTAGTCGACCTCGTGGCCCTGCTCGGTGAGCACCCGGTAGAGCCACTCGCCCCAGGCGCCGTCGGCGCCGGCGACACTCAGGAAGATCCGCTGCTTGCGACGGACGGACGCGTCGGCAGTACCTTCCAGCTGTGACGCCCCCATACAGGTGAGCGTCCCATCACCTGGCGCCCCGCGCGGCTCCTTCCCGGGACTCGCGGCGAGCGGCGCGCGGCGATTGCAATGCATCTGCCGTCGCAGCACAATGATGCTATGGCAGCTATCACGATTCGAGACGTGCCCGACGAGACCCGCGACGAGTTGGCCGCCCGGGCCGCGCTCAGCGGACGTTCACTACAGGAGTACCTGCGCTCCCAGCTCATCGAACTGGCGCGCCGGCCGGATGCGAACTCGCTTCTCGCCCAGGTCAGGGAGCGGAAGCGGCGCACAGGCAGCCGGTTGTCCGTCGAGGACATCCTCAACGCGCGCGACGCCGATCGCCCATGACCCTCGTCGTCGATGCCGGTTTCGTAGTGGCAGCGCTCGTCGACGACGGGCCGGTCGGCACCTGGGCCGACCATCTACTCGGCTCAGAATGCCTCGCCGCGCCGCATCTCATGCCGGTGGAGGTCGCGGCCGTACTGCGTCGAAACGCCCTGGCCGGCACGATCTCAGCCGACACCGCCGCGCTCGCGCATGCCGACCTTCTGAACCTACGGGTCGAGCTCTTCCCGTACGAGCCTCTTGCCACCCGAAGCTGGGAGCTACGCCCGGACGTGACCACCTACGACGCCTGGTACGTGGCCCTCGCGGAACTGCTCGGGGCCTCGCTGGCGACGGTCGATCTCCGGCTGGCCAAGACGTCCGGTCCGCGCTGCGCCTTCGTCACTCCATAGCCCATGCGCTTCAGGAAGCGCTCAGGACTGGTCGGGCGGGCCGGGCGGGCCGACGAACGTCGCCAGCAGGCGGTCGAGCTCGCCGGCCGGGTCGGCGGTGAAGCCGCTGTGGACCGGCGAGGTCTGGACGATCGTGCTGCGGGGCGCGGTCAGCCAGCGGAAGCGCTCCCCCGGGCCGAGCCCGCCCGGACCGCCGGCCGCCGGCCCGCCGGCGCAGACCCGCTCGATCGCCTTCAGATGGGCGGAGACGACGTCCAGGTCCAGGTAGCGGTCGAGGACGGCGAGGCGGTCCGGGTCGAGATGGTGCCGAGCCGCCAGGTAGCCGGCCCGCTGGCACCAGATCAGCACCCCGACGTTGATGAACTCCCCACGCTCGACCCGGGGCACGACCCGGACCAGCGCGTACTCGAACAGCGACAGCCCCGCCGGCGCGGCGGCCGAAGCGGCGCCCGGGGACGCGAGGCGGGTCTCAGCCACCGTCGCCCCCCGACGGGACGGACCGGACCGGCCGGAATGCGCCCGGCGGCCCGTCGCGCAGCCAGTCCGGCCGGCCCCGGCGCGGCCCGGCCCCCGGCGGCGGGCCGGCCCCCGGCGGCGGGCCGGCCGCGGCCGCGGGCGAGCCGGTGAGCATCGGCTCCAGCCAGGACCGCTCGCCCAGCCGGGCATTCAGCCAATCCAGGTAACGCTCGGCCGGCTCCTCCAGCCAGTCCGGCGGCACCGCGGCCAGGACGTCGGCCAGCAGCTCGGGGGTGACGGCCGGGGCCAGCGCCGCGTCGGCCGCCGCCAGGGTCACCCCCCGGTCACCGGAAGCCCCCAGCAGGACGTGGTCCTCCCAGCGCGGCAGCGGCCGGGACAGCCTCGCCGCCGCCCGGGCGAAGTCGTGGTGCGGGTAGAGCGCGGCGCCGTGGTCGATCAGCCACAGCCGCCCGCCCCAGACCAGCAGGTTCGGGTTGCGCCAGGACCGGTCGACGTTCAGCGTGAACGCGTCCAGCCACAGCACCCGCGCGGCGAGCTCCGGGGAGACCGGCCCGGCCAGCGGGTCATAGGTGATCGACCCGGGCAGGTAGTCGACGCCTAGGTTGGCCCCGGCGCTGGCCCGCAGCAGCTCCTGGATCTCCGGGTCGGGCTCGACCCGGCCCAGGTCGGGGTCCACGTCGATCCGGACGAGCTCAGGAACGTCGAAGCCGAGCCGCCGGGCCAGCTCACCCACGACGACCTCGGCGACCAGCGCCTTGCGGCCCTGCCCCGCGCCCGCGAACTTCACCACCCAGGTGCCCAGGTCGTCGCCCTCCATGACCCCGGGCAGGCTGCCGCCCTCCCGCAACGGGGTCACGTAGCGGATCGCGGTCACCGGGCGCAGCATCCGCCCAGTATGTCGGAGCCGACCGGGGACGGCCGTCACCCGGCTCGACGGCGACGATCACGGTTACGGCCGCCGCCGGCCGGGCACGCCCGCACCATTGGGGTGGACCCGGTGCCCGCGGCCAGCTGCCCAGAGGCGGGTCAGGGCGCCGGGCGCGCCGGAGCGGCGGCTGTCAGACGGGCGGTGATCGGAGCGGTGAGCCGACCGACTCGGTACGACCGGGCCCAACGAGACCAGGCTCCATGGGACCGGGCCCAACGGAACCAGGTCCAACGGAGCCAGGCCCAACGGAACCAGGTCCAACGGGACGAGGCCCAGCGGGACGAGGCCCAGCGGGAGGCCGCCCGCGCGGTGGTCGGCGACCTGTTCGCCGACCACCTGTTCGATCTCGCGCCGACCGGCCTGATGATCGTCGACCAGGCGGCGCGGGTGACCCGGGTGAACGATGCGATGCTGGCCGTGATCGAGGATCTGGCCACCATCGACGGCGCCGCCCGGCCCAGCCCCCGGCGGCGGTCCCGGGCGAGCCCGGGCGTCGCGCTGCCGCCCGCCCTGCGCGAGGCGGTCGGCCACGTTCTCGCCACCGGCGCGCAGGTGGCCGCTCTGGAGTTCCCCCCGCCCGTCAGCGAGGAGGGCCTCGGCGAAGGCGGCCCCGATCGGCCGCCGAGCGCGGTCGTGGCCGCCGGCCGGTCCTGGCGCCTGTCCTGCCACCCGCTGCGCGACCGGGACGGCCGTCTCGCCGCGGTCGGCGTGGCGGCGATTGAGACGACCGAGCAGCGGCGGGCGGAGGCCGCCCGGGACCGGGCGCTGGGCCGGCTGCGGCTGCTGAGCCGGGCCGGCGAGCTGGTCGGAGCGTCCCTCGACCTGACGACCACCCTGCGCGGCATGGTCAAGCTGATCGTCCCCGACTTTGCCGACAACTGCGAGCTCTACCTGGCCGAGCAGCCGCTGGACGCGGCCGCGCCGCCGTCCCAGCTCGCGCTGCGGCCCGCCGTCACCGCGAACACACCGATGCTGCCGCCGGCGGGCGGCGGCCCCGACCCGGCCGACATCACCTACCTCGACCAGGGCAACCCGGCCCACCGGGCGATCACACTACGGCGCCCGATCCTGTTCGACGTGGACGAGCGGGTGATCGCCAGCGTCCACCAGCCGCGCCTGGCCGAGCACTTCGCCTACATCGCCGTGCGCACCGCGATCGCGGTGCCGCTGCTGGTCGGCGACGCCTACTACGGGACGGTCTACCTCGGTCTGGGTATGTCCGGCCGGTCCTACAGCGACTACGACGTCGAGACGGCGGGCGAGCTCGGCGCCCGGATCGCCCACGCACTGGCCAACGCCCAGGCGTTCGACCACGAGCGGCGGACCGCGATCACCCTGCAGCGCGGCCTGCTGCCGGGCGGCCTGCCGGCCGTCGAGGGCCTGGACGTCGAGTTCCGCTACGAGCCGGGCACGGCCGGCACGGAGGTCGGCGGCGACTGGTTCGACGTGGTGCCGCTCTCGGCCGGGCGGGTCGCGCTGGTCATCGGCGACGTGATGGGCCGGGGGCTGACCGCCGCCGCGGTGATGGGCCAGGTGCGGGCCGGCCTGCGCGCGTTCGCCGCGCTCGACCTGCCGGCGGCCGACGTACTGGCCCACCTCGACAACCTGGTCGGCAACCTGAGCCCGGGGCCGGAGGCCGCGCTGGTCAGCTGCGTGTACGCCATCTTCGAGCCGGCGACGTCCAGCGTGACCGTGGCCAACGCGGGCCACCTGGCCCCGGTACTGGTCAGACCGGGTGGGCAGACCCGGCTGCTGGACGACCCGGAAGGGATCATCCTCGGCGTCGGCGGGGGCCGGTTCACCGAGGTCCGCTACCCGTTCCCGGACGGCAGCGCCCTCGCCCTCTACACCGACGGGCTGGTCGAGTCGCCGAAGATCGACATCGGGCAGGGCGTCGAGCGCCTGCTGGCCTCGCTCTCCTCGCCCGGCCCGCCGGCGCGCACCAGCCTGCCGGCCACGGCCGACCGGCTGCTCACGCTCATCGACCGGGCCGGCGGCTACGACGACGACGTGACGCTGCTGCTCGTGCGGGCCAGCGCGAGCCCGACCACCCGGTCGACCACGGTCGAGCCCGACCCCCGCGCGGCCCGGGCGGCCCGGGCGGTCACCGGGGACGCGCTGCGGCAGTGGGGCCTGGACGACCGGGCCGACCTGGTCGAACTGCTGGTCAGCGAGCTGGTGACCAACGCCATCCGCTACGCCGGCACCACCAGCGACCTGACGCTGCGCCGGGGCGACCACGCTCTGTACGTCGAGGTCGCCGACCGCGACAGCCGGGTGCCGCGACTGCTGGACCCGTCGGCCGACGACGAGGGCGGCCGGGGCCTCCAGCTCGTCGCCGAGCTGGCGACGCGGTGGGGTGCCCGCCCGACCTCGACCGGCAAGACGGTCTGGTTCGAGCTCGACACCGACCCGGGCCTCGCCCTCGTCTGACGTGCGGCCGCATCACCAGCCCCGTCAGGGCTGGATGTCGCCCCGGCTTGGCGCGGGAGGCGCGGGCCGCGTCTGAAAGCCCACGTGCACACCGTCGCTCTCGGGCTCGCCTTCGATGCGGGCCTCCCAGACATACCTTTTGCCTGGGGCCAGCGCCAGCGGCGGGATGTTGATCGCGAGCGGCAGCTGAAGCGGCGACCCCTTCGCGACTCCAGCCGGACGCCCGACCTCCATATGAGCCTCGACCCGCACCGGCTGTGGACCGATTGGCCCAGGTTGCGCGACCTCGGCCCCGTCCTGGTCCCGAAGCTCCACCCGCGGCACGAACGGCATGTTGGCCCGGTCCCATGGAACCTCGACCAGTATTCCCAGAGGACAACACCCACTCACAGTCACGTTCAGGCGATTCCGCTGGTGACCATGGTCAGGTCGGTGACGGGGACGCGGGCCGGCCGAGCCAGGGCGGTCCACGACTGGCCCGGACACGCGGGGCCCGTTCTGGCCGCCCCGGCGGCCCAAGTCGCATAGCCGACGGCGCGATCCGTGCACGGATGCAACCGGAAGAAGGTGCGGGACGTCCTCTATATGGGCGGAGGGAGTGATTGATCCGCGTTCGACTACGTTATCGTGGTTCGGCCGGTGAGCGCTTGGCTGGAGGTGGACGCCCGGCGTGACTGACGCTCGCAAGCCGGGTTCGGCCCGGACGGCTCCGCGGGAGTCGCTGCCGACCCATCTCGATCCCCGGGGTCCGCGCGGCCCGCGGTCCGGCACGGTCATCAGCTCGTCGTTGTCCAGGGCGCTGGTCACCGCGCTCTCAGGCATGATCTTACTCGTCAGCGGTGGCGGGTGGACCGTCTACCATTACCTCAACGGGAACATTCACCGAATAAAGCTCAATCTGGGCGGCAACCGGCCCCAGGCCTCCGGCCACGGCGTCGAGAACTACCTCCTGGTCGGGACGGACAGCCGCGCCGGCACCGACGGTGACTTCGGGGATGTTCCCGGGCAGCGCTCCGACTCGACGATGCTCGTCCACCTGGCCGCGGACGGCACGACGACGATCGTCTCCTTCCCGCGGGACACGCTGGTCACCATCCCGGAGTACACAGACGGTGACGGCAAGACCCACAAGAAGCACCTGGGCAAGTTCAACGAGGCCATCTCGGACGGCGGCGCGTCCCTGCTCGTCTCGATGGTGGAGGGCCTGACCGACATCCGGATCGACCACTACGTGTCGATGGACCTGGCCGGCTTCCAGTCGATCACCGACGCGATCGGCGGCGTCGACGTCTGCGTCCTCCCGTCCAACTACGTCGAGCCGGCGTTCGTGGAGAACGGCCGCGTCCATCGCCACAGCCGGAACACGAACGACTCGATGAGCGGATTCGTCGGCGGGCCGGGCACGGTCCACGTCGACGGCCGGATGGGGCTGGCGTTCGTCCGCCAGCGCCACGGCCTGCCGAACGGGGACATCGACCGGATCCGCCGCCAGCAGCAGTTCCTCGGCGCCGTGTTCCGCAAGGCGACGACGAGCGGGATCCTGGCCAACCCGATCAAGCTGGAGGCGCTGGCCTCCACCGCGACCTCCGCGCTGACCCTGGACAAGGGCACGTCCATCAACGACCTCAAGAACCTGGCCACCTCGATGCGCGGGGTCGCCTCGGGGAGCATCCACACGGCGACGCTGCCCACTCACGCGCCGCTACCGAGCGAGGGCGGGGACTCGAGCGGCAACCTCGGCAGCCTGGGCGCGGTCCAGCTCTGGAACCCCGACGACCTCGAGAAGCTCATCGCCCCGCTGCGGGGCCATCCCCGTGACGACGCCGCGACCGGCGACAGCGCCCGGACGATCAACGTCTTCAACGGCTCCGGGATCACCGGCGCGGCTGCTCGGGCCGCGGACGCGCTCCAGGCGAAGGGCCTGCACGCGGTCAGCGCCGGTAGCAGCGCGTCAACCGCCGGCGCCTCGTCCACGATCGTCTACGGGCCCGGCATGGAGACGGCGGCCGCCGCCGTCCACGACGCCGTGCCGGACTCGATCCTGCGGCCCAAGGCGTCCGCGACCGAGCTGCAGCTGATCGTGGGTTCGTCCTTCTCGCGGGAGACCACCACCGCGGCCGCCGCACCGGGCGCCGCCACCGGCTCGACCTCCTCGACCTCCTCAACTTCCTCGACGGCCGCGTCGGGCGCCGGCACTCCCGCGGCGGCGTCGACCAGCCCGTCGGCCGCTCCGGCCCCGGCCGCCGCGCCCACCTGCACCTACTGACCGGCGGCGCTACCGGCGGACGGCGCTACCGGCGGACGGCGCTACCGGCGGACGGCGCCGGGCGCGAAGGCGTCGAGGCCGGGCAGGCCCGCGCCGGCCCGGTCGAACAGGGCCAGGTTCGCGGCCGGGTCCGGCTCGCCCGGCTTGACCTCGACGGTCAGCCAGCCGGGCTCCCAGACGAAGAACCCCAGGCCGAGATGGTCCGGAACCTGGCGCAGCACCTCCCGCAGCCGCTGGTAGAAGAGCTCCTGCCCGGCCGGGGTCGGCGGCAGTTCGTCGGCGTCCGGCAACTGCGCCGCCCGGCTGACCCAGTCGCCCGGTCCGGTCCCGGCCAGCGTGTACGGGTATCCGGTCTCCACGACGAGGATCTTCTTGTGGTAGCGCGCGGCCAGCATGTCGAGGTTGGCGCGCAACGCCGCCAGTGGCCCGTTCCAGAACGGATAGTAGGTCAGCCCGATGATGTCGAAACGGACCCCGGACGCCAGCAGGCGGTCAAAGAAATACCGCGACCGGCCGATGTCGCCGCCGGTGTCGACGTGCATGACAATATTCAGGTGCCGGCGACCGGCGCCGTCCCGCGCGCCGGCGACAGCGGCCTTCACCAGGGTGGCGAAACTCGACCATTCCTGGTCCGAGCCATCACCGAGCGCGCCCAGCGGCCAGAGAAAGCCGTTCGTCACCTCGTTGCCGATCTGGATCTCGTCGATCGGGGTGCCCTGGGCGGCGAAGGCGGCGACCAGATTCTGGGTGTAGCCGCGCACTCTCGCCGACAATGCGTCCAGATCGTCGCCGCGCCACGCGGCCGGCGTTTCCTGGCTGTGCGGGTCGGCCCAGAAATCAGAATAGTGGGGGGCCAGCAGGATCTTCAGCCCGGCGTTCTTCGCCCGCCGGGCCAGCGCCAGCGCGGACGCCTCGTCGCTGTATCCGGGCGGCGGGTCGACCCAGACCCGCAGCCGGACGTAGTTCGCGCCGTGCTCGGCCAGTATCCGTTCCAGTGGGCGCGGGCCGCCCGCGTCGGTCAGGACGGTGCCGGCCGCCTCCTCCCGCAGCAGGAACGAGACGTCGGCCCCGCGCACGCCGACGTAGCCGGCCGGGTGGCCGCGCCGCCAGGGCGGAGCCGTGATCATGATTGTGACCAGGGCAGCCAGCAGAGCGACCACAACCAGCGCGCTCACGATGTGCGCCATACGCCGACCGTCCCCTCGCACCCGTGAGACCCCGCGCCGCTACCGGGCGGCCGGGACGGCCCGGCCGGCGAAGAGGCCTGGGCCCCCGTTGGGCCCGGCGTGCGCGAAGTCGCGATTTGTTGACAGTCTCCTGATGAGAGAACCCCGCGGTGGGCCGAATTCACCCTGACCCGCGACGTCGATCACGCCGCGAACCATACCAATTCGCCCATCCCGCCCGGTCAGGCACTCTACGCGTAGTTGTTGTGACGGAACGTGGGATTTTGCCATACCGCCAATGATGCCCTAACGTACGGCCGGACCGAGAACTGACGGCGCTCCCGGCCGTCCGGACGCGTGGGGGAGACGCGTGGGGGAAAGCCCGTAAGGGCGTAAGGGAAGACACCTCGTCAGCCGCCTGACTTACGCATCGTCGCGCAGCCGGCCGGCACGGTAGGGAACCACGGAAAGCCGTTCCTGGTGGACGACGGCGCCCTGTGATCGGGCGCACGCGTCCGGAATCCAGTCGTCGGGCCGATGTTGTTTTTCGGGCCGATGTTGTTTTTGTTTTCCGCGCCGCGCTTGCGCGTGCGCGTCCGAGGGGGGAAACGCGTGCGTCTTGGGCTGCGCGCACAGCCGTCGGCGACATACTCGAGTGACCGCGGGGGAACGGACACAATTCCGTTGCGGCAACCGCTGCCGGGGAGGTTGCCGGGGCCGCACCCGGGGGGCCTCCCCGGGGAGTTCCCGGGGAGGCGCCCGGGCCGTCTGGATCACTCCCATCTCACGCGGCCCTCGTTCGAGCGGCCCGCGCTCCGCCGGCCGGTCGAGGTCGTGCCGGCGATGAACCGCCGGCAGCGCGGCGGGTACTGGCTGCTGCTGGCCGTCTGGGTGGCCGTCGTCGTGTTCTTCTGGCAGTGGTGGTTGCGGCCGTCCCACGTCGGCTCACCCCTGCTGTTCGCGCTCATGTCCGGGCCGCTGTTCTACGTGGGCACCGGTCTGGCGTCGATGTACCTGCTGTTCGTGGGCAACATGCGCCGACCGGTGCCGATCCCGGTGTCCGACCCCGGCGTGCGCGCGGCCGTCGGCCGGGTGGCCGCGGTGAGCCTGACCGTCCCCGGCTCCGAGTCCCTGGACATCGTCCGCCGCCAGCTCGTCGCGATGACGCGGATCCGCTACCCGCACGACAGCTGGATCCTGGTCGACAAGGTCCATTCCCCGGAGATCGAGGCGCTCGCCCACGGGCTCGGCGTGAACTACTTCTCCCGCCACGACGAGGCCCGCTGGGGAAAGGCCGGCGTCGCCCACTGGAACCAACGCTTCCCACCCTTCAAGCGGAAGACGAAGGCCGGCAACGTCAACAGCTGGCTCGACGCATACGGGCATCATTACAGCCATTTCACCCAGTTCGACATCGACCACATCCCGGTGCCCGCCTACCTGGACGAGACCCTGGGCTACTTCAGCGACCCGAAGGTGAAATGGGTCCAGGCCCCGAGTGTGTACGGGAACTTCGAGCACTGGACGGCCCGCGGCGCGGCCGAACAGGAGCTCGGCCTTCAGGGACCGCTCCAGATGGGATTCTTCGGCTTCTCCCGCACGCCGTTCATCATCGGCAGCCACTGCACCTACGACCGGGCCGCGATCGAGGAGATCGGCGGGTTCCAGCCGACCCGGGCCGAGGACCACCTGGATACGGTTCACCTGGCCGCGCGGGGCTACCAGGGCGTGTTCGTCCCCGAGGTCATCGCGGTCGGCGACGGCCCGGAGACGTTCGAGACCTACCTGTCCCAGCAGTTCGCCTGGGCCTACTCGATGATCGAGGTGCTGCTGCGCCACACCCCCCGGCTGTTGCGGCGCTACCGGCCGCGCCAGGCGCTCCAGTTCCTGTTCGCGCAGACCTGGTACACGTTCTGGTCGCTGTCGATGCTGGCGCTGTTCGCGGTGCCGCTGGTCGCGCTCAGCCTCAACCGGCGGATCGCCACCGCCCACTACCTGGACTTCCTCGCCCACAGCGTGCCGCTGTCCGCCGCGGGCGCGCTCGTGTGGCTGTGGAGCCGGCCCTGGCACGTGCCGGGCAACGTGCGCCTGACCTGGCGCGGGATCGTCCTGCATGCGGCCCGCTGGATCATCGTGCTGTCCGCGCTGATCCAGGTGATCGGTCGGGTCAAGAAGCCCTACATGATCACCAAGAAGGGCGTGGGCCGGGGCCCGGAGAGCCTGTCGCTGCGCCCGGTCGCGCCCTACATCGCGATGGTGGTGGTCCCGCTGGCCGCCTGCTGGGGCTACCTGGCGGCCCACCGGAGCGGGCCAGCCGCCGGCTACCTGTTCTTTGCCCTGCAGGACGCGCTGGTCTTCCTGCTCGTCCTGGCGGCCGTCCTGGTCCGTGAGGCCGCTGACGGCGGCCCGGGCGCCCGGCGCCGCCGCTACGCGAAGCCGGTGGCGACGATCGCCGTCCTCACCGTGGCCACGACGGCGACGGCGCTGGCTTCAGCCGGCCCGATCTGGACCGCGATCTCCTCGACCTGACCACCGCCGCGTCAGCTTTGGGCCACGTGCCAGAGCTGGAGGGCGTCGACGTACGCCCGCGGGATGGCCAGGCCGGGCGGGTCCGACATCTCGAACAGCCCCAGTTCCCTGTGCTCGTGCGACACCTTCGGCGCTCTCTCGCCGGTGTAGACAGCGCTGTAGGCGACGACGAAGACCGCATGACCTCTTCGTAGCCATCATCCATGAACAGGCACATCGCCAGCGTGAAATACACCATCACGTGCGCGGGTAGAAGCCGCCTCCGCTGCTCACGCTTACCCGTCTCGATCACAACTTCGTCAATAAGATCACGTGAGATCGATCCCGCCAGAACACCGACCGCAAGCAATCCGTCAGCCGCTCCGGCGGCTCAGTCTCCTCATCCCGCACAAACCAATTCTGCCATAACCAGGCAACCGGCAAAGTATAGGGCGACAGTTGAGCCGTCGCGCGAATAGTTTACAAAACCCAGCCTCTCCGGTGGCGTGTCGAATTTGCCATGAGTCCTGAATTCCTAAGTTAGCGGCATTGACCGCGAGGTGGAGGTAGTCGGGCCGGACATCTCCGTCAGCGAATAGGTTCTGCGGCATCCGCGTGTTCCCGCAATTTGTTCTTCAGGATCTTGTCGAGAGTCCCGCGGGGGAATTGCCTCACGAAATAGACGGCACGGGGAACCTTGAAATCAGCCAGGGACGAACGGCAGCTTTCGATGATCCGCCTCTCTAGACCGGCCTTATCGACGACTTCACCGTGAGTGACGACGAACGCGACAGGCACCTGGTCCAGCCATTCGTGACGTTTAGCGACAACAGCCACCTCGGCGACAGAGGGAACTCCCAGTATGACGTCCTCGACCTGCCTGGCGGACACATTCTCGCCGCCCACCTTCAGCAGGTCATTGTTTCTCTCCCGGTAGAATACATTGCCCGCCGGACCCAGCTCTACCAGGTCACCTGTCTTGAACCAGCCATCCTGGAAAGCGGCCGCGTTCGACTCGGGGTCGTCGAGGTACTCCAGGAACATCTGTATGCCGAGGGTTCCGCGCAGCCACAGCTCACCGATCTCTCCCTCTCCGCACCTGCGTCCCGACTCCTGTTCCACTACCGCCATCTCATAGCCAGCGGCGATGCGTCCCATGGAGCCGGGGAGAAGCGGTTCGCAGGGCTTTCCGTTGATCGCGTGCGTCACTGTCTCGGTCATGCCGAACGCCGAGTAGATCTGGAGTCCAAATCGGTCAACAGAATCGGGCATCAGCGCTCCAGCCACGCCAACCCGCAGTCCTGAAACCGGCCGATCCCCGCCGAAGGATGCCTGACAGAAAGGCAGGAAGGACATGTGGGTGATACCGTGGCGCAGCACAACTTCCCAGAACCGGCTAGTCGACCATTTCGGCATGACGACCGCCGTGGCCCCGACACCCAGCACAGAGAAGAGCGACCAGCTTTGCGCGTTGGTGTGGAACAGAGGCAAATAGATCAAGTAGCGGTCATCTGGGCCCAGATCGATGTTCCGCGGGCCGTTGCGGCTGGCCCAGATCGCGTTGGCGTGGGTGTGAACGACGGCCTTGGGCCGGCTGGTGGTACCCGATGTGAACATGATGCAGAACGGTGCGGCCGGCTCGGCCGCTCGTCCGTCGAAGGTCTTATCGTGGTTCAGCAGTGAACTGAAGCGGTCGCCGACGCTGGGCGATTCCGCCCCGGTCACTGCTATCCAGTCCAGGTGCGGACCCGCCCCGGAAACCAGATCGGCATACTCGGGCTGGGTGATGGCGGCGACGCACTTCGCCTTCTCTATGAAGAAGCGCAGTTCAGATGCCACCGAGCGGGTGTTGGTGGTAACCGAGACCGCTCCCAGTAGCCCCGCTCCCAGCCAGCTGAGCATGAACTCCGGGCTGTTGTCGGCGTGGAGCAAGATGTGGTCTCCCTTCATCACTCCGCGCGCCGCCAGCCCGGCGGCGACGCGCCCGGCGTCGCGATACAACTCCGCGTAGCTCCACCGCTGTACCGGGCCGTTCGGCGGATCCCAGATGACGGCCGTGTGGTCGGGCCGGCTCTTGGCCCACCACCCGAGCAGCCAGGGGACGTCTTGGCCATGCTGCTGGAACTCGATCCGCGTGGCGTCTCCGCCTCCGCGCGCCTGGACTTCGCGCATGTCGTAGCAGTGCTCACTTTCAGTCAGTTGGCGGGGGCGCACCACTGATGAGTGGTGCGCCATCCGCCTCAACTACCGCCGAGCCGAGGTAGGCGTCTTTGACCGAGGCGCTGCTCACGCATCGGTGGTCCCCCGGCCCCCGAAGAGCCTGATGTTCTCCCGCACGGTCAGGGACGAAAGATTCCCCGGCCCTCAGGAATATGGCATATGCCAGCCTGGGACCGCTGCTGGGCGCGCAGCCGGCTCAGGTCCTGTCCGTCATGAGAACCTGGCCCTGGCTCGACGGCAGCAACCCCGACGGAGTCTTCAACAGAGTGGTCTTGCCGGCTCCGTTAGGGCCGAGAAAGGATAGTGACTGAACCATTATTGGCTTGCAGGGCTACATCTCGGATGACCGTCACATCGGAATAGCCGACGGTAAGGTCGCGGACTTCGAACACGGCGTCACCTCCTCGCGGCAGCCGATATGGCCTACGATGCCCTGGCGGTCAAGCTTTCGCCCGCCTGATAACGCGGGCTTCACGTCAAGACGGCCCTCACGTCGCTGCAGAAGACTGGTTCCGTCCCGACGGAGATGCCCCGGTCGTCGATGAACTGGCAGACGATCCACATCCCATCCTGGGGGTTGTCAACGACCCGGGCGCGTCTGCCGTCGGTCAGCTCGATGGTCAGGTCCTTGCCGAGCGTCCGCACGTCGAAATCCTGCGTCCAGGCAGGCCCGGGTGCCGGCTGGCCTTCTGCTGGGTCTGACCGCATCTCAGCGCTCACAGCAGGATCGTCAGGTTCTGGCTGAGCATGACGCTCTGGTCGATGAAGATCGACCGAGCAGCCAGCAGCCAGGTCCGGTCGGAGCGGCGGAGCACGTCTTCCCTCTTGCCGATGAACAGGCTCTCTTCGTCTTCCTGGTGGTTACGGTAAACAATGAAGCGGCTTCGCACCGTCACCTCGCTAACGGCGTCGAGCGATGGCGGTACGTCGACCAACCGGATGCCGGAGATGACGTGGCATACCCGGGACAGGGGCTCCTCCGCCCAGTGGACCCCGGACTCCAGTTGCAGCACGCGTCGCTCTAGTGTGGCCCGGTTGTCGTCGAACCAGGCCAGGGCCCCGTCCGGCTCGCTCTGCTCATGCTCCCATTCCCCAAAGCGGACATTTCGCCGGAGCGGAGCCCAGTACCGGATGTCCTCGGCCGTCAGCTCAAGCCAGTCGCGGTATCTCCATTGGTCCAGGAGGTCGGCCTCGTAGTACAGGCGTTCTTCGATCTCCCGCGTGAGCATAAGATGCTCAAGGCTCACGGGACTCGTGCCGGGCGGCACCCGCCCCCCGTAACGGAACGGCGGCTCCTGCGCCGAAGAGCGGGCGATCTCAGCGGCGGTCATTCGCCTGAGTCCATGTGCCTTTGCCACGCCGCGTAGAAGCCGCGGAGCGACAGCTCGGTGTTGACCATGTCGGACACTGTCGCGCCCGGCAGCCGCTCGTCTGCTCGCTCGGCCCGCAGTCCGGCCTGGTAGTTGTAAGGAAAGCGACGGGCGACGGGTCCCTTGGTGGCCGCCGTCAGGTACGACCAGTTCTCCATGTCGTCCTGCTCGGTCAGGCCGGTCGGTCCGGAGTAGCGCATGAAGTGGTGGCGGGCGTTGTCCTTCACTTCCTTCGGGGCGTTTGCGTCCACGACGCACCAGCGCCAGCCCTCCGTCACCCCCGGTGCGATCGGATGCCAGACCGCTATCGTCCGGGGGAACATCGTGTGGAAGCTCATGTTGGGGAATATCCCGCCGACGCTCTGGTAGGTCTTGGCCGAGAGCCGGCCAGCGCTGTTGGCTGGCCGGCGGGCCGCCGCGTCCTGGTAATAGCGACCGACCGTCACCGGATCATCGAGTCGTCCGACGGGAGCTTCGAATCTTGGAAAGATGTCGGCGTTCTCGTCCGAGACCTCATACGGGTAGGTGGAGAGGATTCCGTGCCCGCGCTCCTCGAAGGTCACCATCGTGAGGGGCAGGGCGCCGCGGGCCTTCTCAATGCCGTGCCGGCTCACTCCCCTCGATCCTCCAGGGCCGATGTTTGCCGCCTCAACCGACCGGTGGCTCACTCCGTGGAGCGGATCTCCCATGAAGTTCTCCGAGCACGCCTTCCAGTTCGAGTTCAGCCTCCACTTGAGCACGCCGGGAACTACCTCTGTCCCCCCTTCGTGCCGTCCTGTGAATCGAGTAGCGCGTCCAGATAGACTTTCATCCCACCCAGGTACTCGAAGAAGTCGGGCCCGTCCTTGTTCCAGGTAGCGAAGACGGCACCCTTGTAGACCTGGACCCGGGCGTTGACGAGCCCCCACCGGACTTTGTCCAGTTGCCTGCAGTAGGCCTCCTGATAGGCCTGCACTCCGACCAGTTGCCCTGGCACCTCGGCGATCTTTCCGTCTGTCGAGTAGCTCCAGGCGTGGTACGGGCACGTGAAGACGGGCGCGTTGCCCTGATCATATCGCACGACCCGCATCCCTTTGTGCCGGCAGGTGTTCAGCAGGACGTGGACCTCGCCCCCGCGATCGCGGGTCATGACGACGTTATCCAGGCCCATCTTGGACGCGAAGAAATCATTGGCGTTCGGTATCTGGCTCTCATGCCCGACGAACAGCCAGGCCTGGGTGAAGACCCGCTGCATCTCCCGTTCGAAGACCTCGGGCGAGTAGTAGGCGTCGCGCTCCAGGACGCCTTCCTGCCGGTCGAAGTACTGCCGGTGATATGACATCTTTGTCCCCCTTTATCAGGGTTTACTCTGCCAGCCGAACTGTAAGCGCTCATGTAAGGGACTTCGGGGCTTGATCCGCCCGGGGGTCCCAGGGTTGCATGAGCATCCCGGCTGGTCCGGTGGGTGGCGATGAGTAGTGCTCTGAGGGTGAGCCTCGTCCGTCTGATTGCCACCG
>Ga0207703_10000294_pt1 | contig 54952 bp, 41 predicted proteins | sample KBSSwiS12_FD_184304 | JGI IMG/M metagenome (GOLD analysis project Ga0207703, IMG submission 184304) | Switchgrass rhizosphere microbial communities from Kellogg Biological Station, Michigan, USA - KBS Switchgrass S1-2 (SPAdes) (version 2) | ecosystem: Host-associated > Plants > Roots >... | reverse complement strand
GGCGTGATCAACCGCTGGCAAAGGGCCAGCGACCCGTAACGCGGTAGCCACCTTCAAAGATTTCGGCGGTGCCGCCGGGAGTCACGGAGCCCGCCACCCTAACATCCGGGCCTTCCCGATAGATATGCTCGAACGTGGCACGTGGCAGACGTCCGAGCAACAAAGACGCGAGACTGCCGATCATGGCAACCCAACCCACCGAGCCGTCGATCTTTGCCAGCTCGGCCACCGCTTCGCTCGACTCGCGCAGCGGCAGTTCGAGTCCACCGTGGCTGCGGGGCACATTCATCCGGAAAACACCCAGCCGCTCGAGCTCGTCCAGGATGTCGGTCGGCACGCGTCGGGCGGCCTCGATCTCCCGGGCCCGTGAATCCAGGCGCGGCCGCATTTCCCTGATCGCATAAATCATTGTTTCGACAGTTCTGTTCACCCCAGGCTCTCCTTTGGATATGACAGTGACAGCGTAGGGCGCGCGCTGCGCAACGATCGTTAAGTCTTGTGGAGGATGCGACGCGCATGTAACTAAATGTCGGCGCACGGCTCATTGTTTTCGATGTAGTGGTGGCATCGCTTCTCACTCATGGAGAAAACAATATGAAAAAGTTCAGTGGCCTCATGTTAACTATTGCCGCGGCGTCCCTGGCCCACGAAGCCAGCGCGGCGACTTTGGACGTATGTCAGACGGGCTGCGTCTTTTCGACCATTCAAACCGCAATCAACACGTCCCACGCGGGTGACGTCATTCGCGTGGCCGCGGGAACATACTTCGAGAACCTCCAGGTCCCTAATCAGCGCCTGACGATCGTGGGCGCGGGTCAGGACCTCACGGTGATCGATGGCCGCCAGCGCGGCTCGGTGGTCACGCTTGGAAATTTCAGCGATTTGAGTCCGGCACAAACAGTGTCCATCATCGGAGTAACCATTACGCACGGCAGTGCCGAATACGGCGGCGGCATTACGGTCAAGAATGTAGCGCTCGATCTGCAGAACAGCATCGTGTCATCCAATTCCGCTACCCGCTCGGGCGGCGGCATCGTGCTGGAGGGTTCCGCGATTCCAGCGAAGATTACCGGCACCATGTTCGTGCACAACCGGGCCGGCGAGCTCGGTGGCGGTATCGACATTGAGCCCGAGAGTGTCGCACAGATCTCGAATTCCACCATCGCGCGGAACACCGCGCAGCTCAGGGGCGGCGGGGTGTTTGCCGGAGGTGCTTCGCAGTCGACGATCCAGGGCACGACGATCTCTGACAATACGTCCCAAGTGGATGGCGGTGGAATTTACCTCGACAACGGCGAGCCCAATCCCCGTATGACCATCGATACCAGCTCCATTGTGGGCAATCGGGCGGTGGGCAACGGCGGTGGCATCCTGGATGCCGGCCACTTGACGCTCGGCAATAGTGTAGTAACGGGCAATAACTTCCCGGACGACATCTCCCGCTGATACTCCCCCCTGGCGGTGGGCGGCACGGTCCTCGTGCCGCTTCCGCCTTCCGTAGTTGTTATCATCCTGCCGCACGGGCAGGTGCGACGCGTCCGGGTACATTTCTTGCCGCCGCCTCGTCAATAACAACTCACTCGTCTTCAGATACTACTGATGCGCCTACGCCTGCTCACCTTTCCTGCAGCGCTGTTCGCACTCACGGCGTGCAGTCACAAGCAGGAGGCACCACCGCCCCCGCCGCCTGCGGCGGTGAAGGTCATGACGCTGCAAAATCAATCCGTCAGCCTCACAACGGAGCTGCCGGGGCGCACGGTTGCGTACCGGGTCGCGGAAATACGCCCGCAAGTAAGTGGCGTGATCCAGAAACGGATGTTCGTCGAAGGCAGTGACGTCAAGGCGGGCCAACAGCTTTATCAGATTGATCCCGCGCCTTACCAGGCCGCGTACGAGAGTGCCGCCGCCCTGGCTGCCTCGGCTAAGAGTCAGGCCGAGCGCTTCAAGCCGCTGGCGGAGGTCAATGCCGTCAGCAAACAGGACTATGACAATGCAGTAGCCACGGCGGCGCAGAACAAAGCTTCGGCAGATACCGCGCGCATCAATCTCGTTTATACGAAGCTGCTATCCCCAATTTCCGGGCGCATTGGCCGCTCGGCCGTCACCGAAGGCGCGCTGGTTACAGCCAACCAGACCACGGCTCTTGCGACCGTCCAGCAACTCGACCCGATCTATGTAGACGTCACTCAGCCGAGTGCCGTGCTGCTGCGCCTGAAGCGCGAGCTGGCGGCCGGACAACTCGTCGCGGCCAGCAGCACCGAAGCGGAAGTGACGCTCATCCTCGAGGACGGCAGCCACTACGGGCCGCGCGGCAAGCTGCAGTTCACCGAAGTGTCAGTGGATGAAACCACCGGCTCGGTGACGCTGCGGGCGCTGTTTCCCAACCCTGACAAACTGTTGCTGCCCGGCATGTTTGTGCACGAGCAGATCGAGGAAGGCCGCCGCAACGACGCCCTTCTCGTTCCGCAGTTGGCCATCACGCACAACCAGAAAGGCGAGCCGACCGCGCTGGTCGTGGGCCCGGACAACAAAGTCGAGTTGCGCACCCTCACCACCGAGCGGGCCATGGGTGACAAATGGGTGGTCACCTCGGGTCTGAAGGCCGGTGAGCGCGTGATTGTCGAGGGAATTCAGTTCGCCAAGCCCGGCGCTCCGGTCAATCCTCAGGAAGTGGCCGATGCTCCGGCGCCAGCGCCAGCGCAGTCCGGCTCCTAGGCGGCAGCTAACGTGGTCAACTTCTTTATCGACAGGCCGATTTTTGCCTGGGTCATTGCGATTGTGATCATGCTGGCCGGCGGCCTCGCGCTGATCACTCTGCCCATTGCCCAGTACCCGAGCATCGCGCCGCCGGCGATTTCCATCTCCGTCGTCTATCCCGGTGCGTCGGCTGAAACGGTGCAGAACACGGTGGCCCAGGTCATCGAGCAACAGATGAGCGGCCTGGATCATCTGCTGTATTTCACTTCCGAGAGTGACAAAGACGGCACGATGACCATCACCTTGTACTTCGAGCAAGGTACCAACCCCGACATCTCGCAGGTGCAGGTCCAGAACAAACTCCAGCTCGCCACGCCCCTGCTGCCCACTGAGGTGCAATTGCAGGGCCTGCGCGTGGCCAAAGCCACCAGGAACTTCCTCGTCGTCGTGGGCTTTGTATCCACTGACGGCAGCATGACGCCCGCTGACATCAGCGACTACATCGCCTCGCACGTACAGGATCCCATCAGTCGCACCCGCGGCGTCGGTGACTATCAGCTCTTCGGCGCGCAATACGCGATGCGCGTCTGGCTCGACCCCGCCAAGCTCACCAACTACGGGCTCACTCCCGATGACATCACCGCCGCCCTGCAGGCACAGAACGTCCAGGTGGCTTCGGGCGAAATCGGCGGCCTCCCCGCGGTGAAGGGCCAGCGGCTCAACGCCACGATCATCGGACCACAACGGCTGCGGAACGCGGATCAGTTCAGGCACATTCTCCTCAAGGTCAACACCAACGGCTCGCAGGTGCTGCTGGGCGATGTCGCACGGGTTGAGCTCGGAGGTGAAAACTACTCGGTCAACACCAAGTACAACGGCAAACCGGCAGCGGGTCTCGCCGTCAAGCTCGCTCCAGGGGCCAACGCGCTGGATACCGCCAAGGCGGTCAACCAGACAATCGACACGTTGAAGCCTTTCTTCCCGCCCGGGCTGCAGGCCGTGCTGCCGTTCGACACGACGCCGTTCGTCCGCATCTCCATCGAGGAAGTGGTCAAGACTCTGTTCGAGGCGATCGTCCTCGTCTTCATTGTCATGTACGTGTTCCTGCAGAATTTCCGGGCAACATTGATACCCACGATCGCGGTTCCGGTTGTGTTGCTCGGCACCTTCGGCGTTCTGGCGGTCGCGGGATTTTCCATCAACACACTCACCATGTTCGGCATGGTGCTGGCCATCGGCCTGCTGGTCGATGATGCGATCGTGGTCGTCGAGAACGTCGAGCGCGTCATGGAGGAAGAGAAGCTGTCTCCCCGGGACGCGGCCCGCAAATCGATGGAGCAGATCACGGGCGCGCTGGTGGGTATCGCATTGGTGCTGTCCGCGGTGTTCCTGCCAATGGCATTTTTCAGCGGCTCCACTGGTGTGATCTACCGCCAGTTTTCCATCACCATCGTTTCGGCGATGACGTTGTCGGTACTGGTGGCGTTGGTGCTGACCCCGGCGCTGTGCGCCACTCTATTGAAGCCTCCAGAGGAAGGCGCACACAGGCATCACGGCGGCTTCTTCGGCTGGTTCAACCGGGGTTTCAACCGTGCCAATCACGGTTATGCCAACGCCGTGGAGCGCATGACCAGGAAGACCGGCCGTTGGCTGATCGTCTATGTTGTGATCGTCGTACTCATGGGCGTTCTGTTCCTTCGGATCCCCAAGTCGTTCCTGCCCGACGAGGACCAGGGAGTCCTGTTTGCACAGGTAACGACACCTCCGGGTACTCCGGTTGAAGTTACCGAGCAGGTGCTGGATCAACTCCGGGACCATTTCCTCAAAGACGAAGCCAGCGCGGTGAGGTCCGTGTTCACCATCAGTGGCTTCAGCTTCGGTGGCCGTGGCCAGGGCTCGGGACTCGCCTTCATCAGCCTCAAGGGCTGGGGCAGCGAGCGCGGCAAAGGCGACTACACGGTGCAGACAATCGCCGCCCGGGCCAACCAGTTCTTTGCATCGATCCGCCGGGCGCAGGTGGCCGCCTTCGCCCCGCCCGCCGTGTTCGAGTTGGGCAACGCCACGGGGTTCGATTTCGAGTTGATTGATCGCGCCAACGTCGGGCACGAGACCTTGATGAAGGCGCGTGGGCAACTCATGGGCCTGGCCACGAAGAACCCCAACATCGGCATGATTCGGCCGAACGGCCTGGACGATGAAGCGCAGTACCAGTTGGACATCGACTGGGAGAAAGCCAGCGCCCTGGGGATTTCCATCGCCTCCATCAGCAACACGCTGGCCGCCGGCTGGGGCTCCACCTACGTCAACCAGTTCATTGATCGCGGCCGCGTAAAGAAGGTTTTCGTGCAGGGAGAGGCGGCCTCACGCATGCTCCCGCAGGATCTGGACAAGTGGTATGTCCGCAATGCTACGGGCAAGATGATTCCATTCTCCGCATTCTCTTCCGCTCACTGGGCGTACGGATCACCCAAGTTGGAGCGCTACAACGGCAACTCTTCTCTCGAGTTCCTGGGCGCCCCCGCACCGGGCAAGAGCAGCGGCGATGCGCTCAAAGCCATGGAGTCGCTCGTCTCCAAGCTCCCGAAGGGTATCGGCTATGACTGGACGGGCTTGTCCTACGAAGAGCGACTGTCCGGTTCGCAGGCTCCGGCGTTGTATGCCATCTCCATCACGATTGTTTTCCTTTGTCTCGCGGCCCTCTATGAGAGTTGGTCAATCCCGGTAGCTGTGCTGTTGGTTGTGCCTTTGGGAATCATAGGAACCGTGCTGGCCACCACCTTGCGCGGGTTGAGCAACGACGTGTTTTTCCAGGTAGGTCTCCTGACCACCGTCGGTCTCGCCTCCAAAAACGCGATCCTGATTGTCGAGTTTGCGAAGGAAAACCATGATGGCGGCATGGGACTCGTTGAATCGGCAGTGACCGCGGCTCGACAACGTCTGCGTCCCATTTTGATGACGTCGCTAGCATTTATCCTCGGCGTCATGCCGCTTGCCATCGCGAGCGGCGCGGGCGCCGGCGGCCGCACCGCAATCGGTACGGGCGTTATCGGCGGCATGGTGACCGCAACGATTCTTGCGATCTTCCTGGTGCCGGTGTTTTTTGTAACAGTGCTGGCCATCTTCAAACCCAAAACACAGTCCAGGCAACAGCCCGCCACCGAAGGGCTGCCGCCATGAACGTCGACAGGAAGCTGGGCGTCGTGGCCGTCGTAACCGCTTTGACGGCGTGCACGATGGAGCCCCGTTACGAGCGCCCCGTGGCTCCGGTGCCGGCGACGTGGGCCGACAAAGCTGCGGCGAGCACCAACACAACGGCAGCGGCGATCATGGGCTGGCGGGATTTCTTTCCCGACCGGAACATGCAGCGCCTGATCGAGCTCGCGCTGGCCAACAATCGTGACCTGCGGGTCGCCGCTCTCAACGTGCAGGCCACCCAGGCGCAGTACCGGATTCAACGTTCAGATCTGTTTCCGACCGTGGCCGCGACCGGCCTGGAGCAGATCGAGAAGTACCCATCCGGAGTCACAGCCTCTCCGGGAGGCGCCGGCAGTGTCGGCGCTGGTGCCAGCACCGGCGGAAAAACGATCCGCTTCTTTGAAGCAGGCGTGGGCTTCACCTCCTACGAAATTGATCTGTTCGGCCGGATCCGCAGTCTCAGCCACGAGGCCTTCGAAAAGTACCTGAGCTCCGAAGAGACCCGGCGCAGCACCCGGTTGAGTCTCATTGCGCAGGTAGTGAGTGGCTACCTGACCGTGCTCGCCGACGAAACCATCCTGAAGGTCACCCGCGAGACTCTGAAAAGTCAGACCGAATCCTACGACCTCACCAAACGCAGTCTCGATGCTGGAACCACCACCGCGTTGGCATTCCGCCAGGCCGCCACCACTGTTGATACCGCCAGGGCAAACCTCGCCCAATACAACCGGCAAGCGGCACAGGATCGCAATGCACTGGTACTTCTCATTGGCGGCCCGATTCCGGAAGACATCTCGTTTGACGTCGATCTGGGCACTGTGAATCTGTCGGCAGACCTGCCCGCCGGCGTGCCCTCGGAAGTGCTTGCCAACCGGCCTGACGTACTCGCGTCAGAGCACACCCTGATTGCCGCGAATGCGGATATTGGTGCCGCACGGGCGGCGTTCTTTCCGAGTATCACGCTGACCGGTCAGTTCGGCAGTGCCAGCACCCAGTTATCCGGACTGTTCAAAGCAGGCTCAGCCGCGTGGAGCTTCGCGCCCCAGATCACGCTTCCCATCTTCACTGGCGGCAAGAACCAGGCGAGCCTCGATCTGAGCAAGATCGAAAAAGATATCAACATTGCCCAGTATGAGAAGACGCTGCAGACCGCTTTCCGCGAGGTCGACGACGCGCTGTCGGCCCGCCAGACATTGGATGAGCAGCTCGTCGCCCAGCGTGCCCTGCTCGAAGACACCTCCCGGTCCTACGAGCTGGCGAACCTGCGCTTCAAAAACGGGGTGGACAGCTTCCTGCCGGTGTTGGATGCTCAGCGGGCGTTGTATTCTGCTCAGCAGAGTGTCATCAGCCTGGAGCTGATCCGGCTGCAGAATATGGCCACTCTCTATAAGGCACTGGGCGGCGGAATGCGGGAGAAAACCCGGGAGTAGAACCAGGGGGCGAAGTCGTGGTCACCTTGACGGTCGAGAAGAGCTCTGTCCCAACGCCAGAACGTGGCAGCGTGGCCCTGCGCAACCTCGGTTTGCGCATCGTCGCCGCGGTGCTGCAGGTTTCCGCAACAATTGCCGTATTGCAGGCCCTGACACCGACAGTCGCCGGTGTCTATTTCAAGGGGTTCGTCATTGCCTATGGCCTGGCCGCGCTGCTGCGGGGCAAGTACGACCTGTTTGTAGCGCAACACTTCGTCGGGCCACGCGACCCGACGCGCTCAACCCGGGAGTTGGTGCGCGGGCTGGGCATCCGGATCCTGATCCGCAGTGCCATCGCCTGCGCCATCCTGTTGGTTGTGACGGCGGACATGGATGTGATGGATGTTCATCTGCGGCCGTATCTGCAGACCTATCTGCCGTTCGTACTGGCTGTTCCGTTCGCCACGCTCGCTTTATACCTCGCGAATGTCCTGCGCGCGGTGAATCACACGCTCGCCAGCACTCTGGTCGCCACCTACAGTATCAACATCATGATACTGGTCGCGGCCTACGGTTCTGCCGGATCCGAGGACACGCTTCTGACACTGTTGTCGTGGGCGTTTTTTGCCGGTACCGCGCTGGCGGCCGGTGTGGGAGTTCTGATTACCCGCCACGTATTCCCGCCGGCTCCGCAGCTCGCACCTGTTGTCTGGCCGGAAGTGTATGCAGCTGCAACACGCAACGGCCTCACCGGAATCGCGCTGGCGTGCCTGCAATGGGGTCCGCTGTGCCTGCTGGCTCTGATAGGGAGCGAGATTGAGATCGCGCACTATGCCGTCGTTACCCGCACGGCCAACGTGATTGACTTCCTGATACCGGCGGCCATCCTCGTACCGCAGAGCATGCTGCTGCATTCCCGACTGTCGGATACCATGCATTCCAGCCACGGCAAGCTCATTGTCGATCTCGTCGCTTCCGTGGCCACGACAACCTGTTGCGTGGCACTCATTGCCATTGCAACACCGTGGCTGGTGGATTTCTATGGCAGCAGTTATACGGGCCTGACCGGACTGTTTGCACTGTTGTTTGCCGCGCAATGGCTGAACGGTGCGGGACGCCCCGCCATCCGTCACCTGGCCGCCCATTGGAATCTGTCCCTGATCCGGCGGATCCTGTTAGTCAGCATGACCGTCGCGGTCATTTCGAGCTTCATCGGGATACCGGCCTACGGGGCGCTGGGCGCGGCGATCAGTGTCTGCCTCGGAGCACTCCTGCTGAATGGGCAGGCCGTTCAGGCCGCCTTTGCAGGCTGCAATCAGCCGCAGACTGCAATCTCGTCCTCGCGGTAGACCACCCTACTGCCCCGTCCTGAAGCGGGTCCACATGCGCGTCCGCAGGCGCACATATTCTTCGCTCTTGGGCCGCTCCGGAATGAGCCGCGACGCCAGCTCCCCTGCGGGAAAGATCGTTACATTGCGCAACTCGGGCGCCACCGATTCCTGCGACTTCGCATTGCCGTTGGGGAAATGAATGGCATTGCTGTTTTCAGCCGCAATGGCCGGATTCATCAGGAAGTTGATAAACAGATGCGCGTTGGTTGGATGGGGTGCATCGCTCGGCACCGCCATCACGTCAAACCACATGACAGCGCCCTCCTTCGGGATGCTGTAGCGGATTTTTTTCCCGTTGGCCGCAATCCGGGTCCGCTCCTGCGCCTGCATGGCATCGCCGTTACTCGCAATGATGACGCACAGATCGCCTGTCGACAGGTCATCAACCAGCGAGCCGCTGCTGATCTTGCGAATAAACGGCCGCACAGCCATCAAGGCGCTCCGGGCCCGTTCCAGTTTGCCCACCTCCTCACTGTTGGGCGGTTCACCGAGCCACGCGAGCACGCTCGGCACGATGATATTCGGAGCCTCGTATAAGCCGATGCCGCAGTCAGCCAGCCGGGATGCCACATTCGGATCAAACAGCATCGACCAACTGTCCACCGGCGCCGCCGCGAGCCGCGCTCGGACCTTGGCCTCGTCGTAGGCAATTCCGGTAATTCCCCAGGTGTAGACGACGGCATGGGCATTACCCGGATCGTGAGCGGCCAGCCGCTGCATGATCGTGGTGTCCATATTCGCCAGATTGGGCAATTCCGCCGCATCGAGCGGCCGGAAAACGCCCGCTTTCACCATGTTTTCGAGATAGGCACCGGAGGGGAATACCACGTCATAGCCCGAATGCCCGGCCAGCATCCGGGCTTCCAATGTGTTGTTCGAGTCGAAGGTGTTGTAGTGAACCTGGATGCCATAGCGGGCGGTAAACTCGCGCAGCACCCGCGGTTTGACGTAGTCGTACCAGTTGTAGATGTTGACGACCGGCTCATCAGCCGCAGGCCGGCCGCAAGCAGCCGGAAGCAGGCAAAGAAGTGTGATGTAAATAGACCGTCGCATGGAGCGCCACTATACTCGACTCGACCCACTCATCGACAAACGTCTCTCCAATGGAACCTGGACACCCGCACCCGTCCCTGCTGGTTACGATTCTGCTGGGCGCCTTCATCATCTGGCGGTTCTATTCGCGTATCCGCCGGATGGTCGTGCGCCAGAAGCTGTCGAAGGTGCGACCGTGGATCACGGTGTGCGTATTTCCGATAGCTTTAGTGTTGTTTGCCGTGCTATCCATCTCGCACGGGGTCGACCTGGCGTCGCTCGTCGGCGGGACCGTTGTTGGCATCGGCCTGGGCCTGTACGGAACGCGGCTCACCAGGTTTGAAAATACCCCCGAGGGCATGTACTACACGCCGAACGCTCATCTGGGAGTCGCACTGTCAGCGCTGCTGATTGCTCGCGTGGGATATCGATACTTCACGGCGTCCTCTGACAGTTGGCCGCCACAGCCGGCCTTCGGTCCGGGTAATCCCGGCTCGTGGATCACGCTGCTGATCTTCGGCATGATGGCCGGTTACTATGTCACCTACGCCATCGGCCTCATTCGCTGGTCCCGCAGCGCCGGCACGTGACGCATTCTGGTGAATTGACATACGCTTTGACGCGATGCGCAGCTGATTTTGCTGCTCTGCGGCAAGTAGGGATTTCACAGTTTTAGTATTACTGCCTCCGTGTTGGGTGCTCGTCGAGGTTCCGATAGTGCGTTGTCGTGTGAAGATGCGCTCCGTATGGACACATACAGTAGCGCGCTGCTGCAGCGATGACCGTAGCGCAGACCCAACAACCTGCCGGCAGCCCACATGGCAACCTGGCTGCCATGACATGGCCGCTCTTGCTGACCATGACACTGATGTTGTTGCTCGGCATGGCGAGCATTTCGACGCTCTCGTCGCTGCGTGCCTATGTCAACGGCGAAGGGCGCTGGTCGAAGGCGGAGAGCCAGGCGATCGCGGATCTGCGGCGTTACAGTGCCAACGGCGACGAATCCGACTACCAGAAGTTCCGCCGGCAGCTGTCGGTTCCACTCGGTGACCGTGCCGCGCGCCTGACGTTGCAGAGCGCGAATCCCGATTCTGAAATCGCGCGGCTCGGGCTTCTGGCCGGCGGCAATGATCCGGCGGATGTCCCGAGCATGATCCTGCTGTTCCGGTTGTTCAGCACCAGCTCGATCATGTTGCCGTCAATTCGCGCGTGGACCAACGGCGATGCGTTGATCATGCAGCTCAGTGACATCGGCAGACGCATTCACGACGAGATTGCCAGCGGCCATCCCGACGCTGCTTATATTGACTCGCTGATTGAGGCCGCCGAGCGCGTTCATGTCCGCATCAGGCCCCTGGAGGACGGCTTCTCGGCCGCCCTCGGAGCCGCATCGCGCAGAGTCACTCACCTGCTGCTGGCCGTGTTGTCCCTTTGCAGTATCGCCCTCGTGTGTCTGGGAATTGCCATCGTTCGTGGAGTGTTGCGCCGGAACGAGCGCATGGCTGCTGCGCTGCGCGTCAGCCAGGAGCTCATATATATCGAGCAGGAGCGCTCCCACGTCACACTGGGGTCAATTGCGGATGCCGTGATTTCGACAGACCAGGATCAGCGCATCACTTACATGAACGGGGCGGCGGAACGGCTCACGCTGTGGTCGCAGACTGAAGCGCTGGGGAACTTGCTGATCAACGTGCTCGGCCTCGATGAGCAATCACGTGACCGCGGCGTGCTGGGGAGGTTGGAAAGTATCCTGCAGGGCGATGATCTCTCCGGTCCGGCCGCCGGGGTTGTCTTGAAAAGACGCGACGGGGCCGAGATCGTCATTCACGAGCGAGCGGCTCCCATTCGCGATCGCGATGGTCGCACGACCGGCATCGTGTTCGTGTTGCGGGACATCACTCACGAAAGAGCGCTGGCCGCGCGGCTCGAGCACCAGGCAACTCACGACCCCTTGACCGGACTCACCAATCGTCGCGAGTTTGAAGCCAGGGTGACGGCCGCCATTGACGATCACCGCTGCCGCGGCACCGAATACGCTCTGTTGTACCTCGACCTCGATCAGTTCAAGGTAATCAACGATACCTGCGGACATGCGGCGGGCGACGGGTTGATCCGGAAGGTTGCGTGGCTGATCAACGACCAGCTCCGCGGCACTGACGTGTTGTCCCGGCTCGGCGGTGACGAGTTTGGTGCGCTGCTCAGGGATATTCGCAGCGAAGACGTGTTGGCAGTGGCTGAAGGCATCCGGCGCAGGATCGCCGAGCTGCGTTACGACTGGGAAGGCAGGATCTTCGCGGTCAACTGCAGTATTGGCGTCACCGTAGTGGACGACACCCTGGCGACTGTCAGTGATGCACTGAGTGCCGCAGACCAGGCGTGTTATCTCGCCAAGGACAACGGGCGCAACCGCGTTCAACTCTATCGGCCCGATGACCAGCAGGTGAAGACTCGCCACGGCGAAATGCGTTGGGTGGAGCGACTCAACGTTGCGCTGGACAGCGGCAGCTTTGTGCTCGTGGCACAGGAAATCCGGCCCATCTCCCCGGGACCGCAGATCGGCACCCGCCACTCACCCCCCACGCGCTTCGAAATGTTGATGCGCATGGTCGCTCCGGACGGCGCCTGGATTCCTCCCATGGCATTCATCCCTGCGGCGGAGCGCTACGGCCTGATGCCACGCGTGGATCGCTGGGTCATCGCACAGGCATGCCGCGAACTGGCGGAGTTGCGGTCCACGGGCCGCCGGCTACCGGTCTGCATGATCAACCTCTCCGGCGCCTCGGTGAGCGATCCGAGCCTGGCCGACTACATCAGCAGTTGCCTGCGTCAGTATGCGCTGCCCGGCCCGCAGATCGGCTTCGAGCTGACCGAGACTGCAGCTATCGGCAACCTGGCGAGCGCTTCCCAGTTGATGACACGCCTGCGTGGCCTCGGCTCGCCGATCGCGCTCGATGACTTCGGCAGCGGCATGTCCTCGTTCTCGTATCTCAAGGCGCTGCCCATCGACTTCCTGAAGATCGACGGCGCTTTCGTTCGCGATATCGCCACCGATCCGGTGGATCGCGCCGTGGTCGAGGCCATCCAGCGGATCGGCCACGTCATCGGTATTCAGACAATCGCGGAAAGCGTTGAGAACGAGGGAGCCTTGCAGGCGCTTATGTCGATTGGCGTCGATTACGCGCAAGGCATGCATGTCGCCCGCGCAGCGCGGTTGAGTGAGCTTCCGCATGAAATTGGCTATGAGGGAGGCCGGCTCCTGCATCACGGCGCAGGAGCGGCGTAGCGTTCCGCTACGGGCGTAAAGCCGTACATCCCGATCACATGCTGAGCCTCCGGGCTCATGACAAACAACGCGAAGCGCAGTGCGGCTTCTCGATTGCTCAGCACTGACATTCCATAGTCGGCGTGGACTGCGAGCTGCGGAGGAAGCTCTACAGTGGCGAATTTCGGATCGGGCGTAGTCTGACGCGAGCTGCAGTAGCCCAGTGAGATGTCGATCCTGTGCTTATCGAATGCATACGTCATCGCATCCTGGCTGGTCGTCGAACCTCGGCCTCCCGGCACGGGCGGGCTGTTCCTGCCACCCACCAACTGTTGCGCCTCGTGCTCCAGAATCGCCTGCGCGCCGGGATGGACCTTCTCCGCTCTGGCAAACAGCTCCCACGCATAATCACCACCCGGATCGGCTTTGGGTGTGGATGTGCCCAAGCCCACTGTCGGGTCGAGCAAGCGCTCGAGAACATTCCCGCTCGTCAGACCATACCCGGACAGTGCCTTGGCGCACAGACGATTCCTCGCCATGACCACGGGCTGAGTCGCGAGTCCTTTGTCCGCCAGCGCCTGCGGATGCGCCATGTTGGCTGACGCATAAATGTCCGGATGCTCGCCGCCTTCAATCCGCTCTCTCAGAAGACCCGCGGGACCATATTCAGCCTGCACCTGCTGGCTGGTCTTCTCTTCGTACAGTTTGATCACGGCGTTCATCGCGCCAGTGAGACTGCCGGCCGCGAATACCTTTAAAGGCTCGGCTGCCACCGCTGCATGCATGAACAGGGTCATCGCAACCATGCTGAAGAACTCGCGCATGCTCAAAACTCCAATTGAAGAGCTGCGTGAACCATACGCGGAGCACCCAGAGTGCCCTGCCCGTTTCCAGCCGCCGTATAACCGTTCTGGCCTGGCGGCGTAATGTTGGCCCAGTACTGCTCACCGGCGATGTTGTCGATAGCCAGGTTCCAACTTGCGAGCACGCCCCACAGATGGCTCACATATCGCACCCCAAGATCGGTGGTCGTGTACCCATCGACGCGATAGGTATCAGCATTATCACCCGGGCGGCTCGTTACGTGTGCAACGTGAACGTTGACCGCGAGATCGGGCAGCGCCGCAATCCGGTAGTCCAGCAGCGATGATCTGTTTGCCTTCGAACGCCGCGTTGCCTGTGTGCTCCAGGCGCGGGTTGAGATACATGATTCCACTGAACAGGGTGAGGTATTGCGCCACCGTGCCGTTGGCTGAGACCTCGAAGCCATCGTTCTGCTGCTCGCCCACCAACCCGAATACATTGTTTACCAGGAGTGCATAAGGGCGCCGGATCCGGAAGACATCAACGTTCAGATTCACCCGGTCCAGCGCCACCTTGTAACCGATTTCCTCCTGCTTCGCTCTATACGGAGCCAGTGCCGTACCGGCGTTCGTAGAACCAGCCGGCGCGATGTCACCCTGCTGTAGATTGTCCGCGTACGAGGCATACACCGTCATGTTGCGCACCGGTTTGTAAGCGAGAGTTCCGTTGACACTCACGCCGTTGTCGTCATAGCGATTGGAAGCCTTGCCGGTCTTACCGATGGCGTGGGAGTCGATCCAGCTCTCGCTGGCAATCAGCCCCAGCGACCAACGCTCGCCAAGACCAATGGTGTCGCCGACGGAAACTGACTGTTGCCGGGTGATCAGAGCCTCGAAGCGCGATTTGAAATCCGGGAACACGGGCGCCGGGAAAAGCACCGGCCTGGTGAGGCTCGCGGTGCCGAGCGTGATCGCGCCAACCTCGTTGGGCGTATAGCGGGACCAGTTGAAGCCGGTGTTGGAGAGGAGCAGGTCGTGGGTCAGCGGCCCTGTGATCACACGGCCACTCAACGTAAGCAAATTACTGACGATCCGGTCGAGGCTGAAAGTCGTCGTCGCGGCCGTGGTCCTGTAGTCGCCGGCGTTGTCCGTAATCGTGTTGGTCGGCACGGTGGAAGCGCGATCGCTGTCCTGCTGCAGAATGCCGGCCAAAACGTGCCAATCGGAACTGAAGTCATACTTCAACCGCCCGCTGAATGTCCTGGTCACGTTGTCATCGCCGCCGTACGGCTGGCCATAACCCACCGTCCTCGGATCCGGGGCATCGGGAAACCGCACGTTGTTGCCGAGTGAGAAAGTCCCGGGATACCCCATGTCCACGAAGTGATAGCGGCTGGCATTCAACTCCAGCTTCAGAGCGCCCGTGGGCCTGATATCGACTGCCAGGCTGAGCAGGGTCCGTTCCAGCCGGCTGAGGTCGACGTAGCCCTCGCCTCGATCGCCCAACAGGGTGACCCGGTAGCCGAATATTTTGTGGTCGCCGAGTGTGTCGCCAACATCCACGCTGGCCAGCTTGCCGCCCTGAGTCGTATAGCCCAGATTCACGCTTCTGTAGGGCGAGAGGGTCGGGCGCTTCAGGACATAGTTGAAGGTGCCGGCTGGGTTCGCCGGTCCGAACAAGGTGCCCGCGAGCCCATCCAACACCTCGATCCGATCAAACTGTTCGATGGGATAGTCGGTGGTGGCTGCGATGTTCATGCCGTCGATATGAGTATTCTGCACCACCCCTGCCTGCAACCCACGGGTCTGCGGGCGAATATTCTCTCCCTGAACCGAGGGCATGTAGCGGAATACTTCGCGGACGCTTTTGAGCTGCTGATTGATGCTCAGATTCACCGGTACAACGTCGATCGAATACGGCGTATCCACCAGGGGCCGCTCGGCCAGGGGCCCCAGTTGAACGTCATCAGTTCGGTATAACGGCGAGCGATCGCCGAGAATCGTCACCTTCTCCAGGGGCTGTTCCGTCTCATCAGCCCGCACGATGTTGGGTAGTCCAACACAAACCAACAGCGCGACGAGCAGCGGTTGCTCACGGCGCGCGCAGCCGTCCTTCATCAGGTATCCCCAGGGTACTGTCGCCAAACACCGTCGTTATATACGAATGAATATTGCGAATGTTAACCAAATACCCGGGACGGTCTCAATAAACCTTTCTCCGGCCTTTCGTTTCAGGCAGAATCCCCAGACTTCCCAAGCCCTTAGAGCAATGAATTTACATAAACCGCCGGCTGTCTTCCGACCGGAGATCGAGGGCCTGCGCGCCATTGCCGCCATTCTGGTGGCCGTGTTTCACATCTGGCTCGGCCGGGTCTCCGGCGGCGTGGACGTGTTTTTCGTCGTCTCCAGCTTTCTCATCACCACCGGATTGTTGGGACACATCGATCGCTGGCAGCGTGTGGACTTCGCACTGTTTTGGGGCCGTTTGATCAAGCGGCTCGTTCCGGTCGCCTATCTCGTGTTGTGTGCGGTGGTCGTGGTGGGCATCGTGATGATGCCGAAGTCACGTTGGAAGGACACGATCGAGCAGGTGGCCGCCTCGGCGATCTATCTGGAAAACTGGGCCTTGGCCTTTCGCTCGGTCGATTATCTGGCCCAACACGAGGCTGTCAGCCCGGTCCAACATTTCTGGGCTCTCTCCGTTCAGGGACAGTTCTATCTCCTGTGGCCGATGCTGGTGGCCGGCGCCGCTTTCGCCGCACGCCGCGCGAAAATCGGGTTTCGGCCGGTGTTGGTCGCCACGCTGTCAGTGATCTTTTTCCTTTCACTGGCTTTCAGCGTCTGGTTCACAGCGAAGAACCAACCGTTTGCATACTTCCACACATTGGCCCGCGCCTGGGAATTCAGCATGGGCGCGCTGCTGGCAGTCGCGATTCCCTTTCTGAAACCTTCAAAGTGGCTGCGGGTCGCCCTCGGATGGCTCGGCGTAACAGCCATCATCAGCTGTGGCATCTTGTTGCAAGTGTCGCGAGTGTTCCCGGGCTATGCCGCGTTGTGGCCCACTCTGGCCGCGGTTTGCATCATTGTCGCCGGCACTTCGGGGTCGCGCTTCGGAGCGGATCGGCTGCTGGCGTCCCGCCCGATGGTGTACATGGGCGGTATCTCCTACGGAATTTACCTGTGGCATTTCCCGATCCTCGCGTTCTGGCGCCAGTACGCTCAGCCGTACGAGCTTCCTGCAGCCGCAGGCGTTGCCATACTCGTGCTGTCGATCGGGCTCGCTGCTCTGAGCACCCGTTATATCGAAAGCCGGGTTCGCGAACCGCGGGGCCAGGCTGCCGCGCGCGGTCGTCCTTTTGTGTTTGGGCTCGCGTGCCTTGCGCCCGTGGTTGTCGCGCTCGGCATCTGGAGCTCGTGGTACTTCGCGGTCAAACATCCGCAAGCACCGAGCGCTGATCTCGAGACGAAAGATCATCCCGGAGCGATGGCCCGGCTTTCCGGGTTTCAGTACATCGGCGCGCCGGAAGTGGATGTCTTTCCCGGGCCACTGCAGGTTGCGGAGGATCGGGAGTCGCTCGATCAACCCGGCTGTGTCAACGATCCGGAGGCTACGGAGCCCGGCATCTGTCGGATTGCAGGCGGCGCACAAGGCAGCAAGCGCCTGACTATCGCCGTGGTCGGCGGCTCGCATTCATCCCAATGGCTGCCGGCACTCGAGATCATCGCCGAACCTTCGGGATGGGATGTTTACTCGTTCACCAAGAGCAATTGCCCGTTCTATTTCGGAGCAGACACGGTCAGTGGCAAGGAAGTCAGCTCCTGCCAGCAATGGAACCGCAATGTGATGCAGGCAGTTCTCAAACTGCACCCGGATGCGGTGTTCATGACGTCCACACGTTATGACGGTGATGCGAGTGACGAGTTTGTTCCAGACGGGTACATCAATGCGTGGAAGCAGCTTGCCGACGCCAACATCCGGGTGATTGCGCTCAGGGACAATCCTGATTTCGAGTTCGATGTGTCCGCTTGTGTTGAATTGCACGGCCCCGACTCGCCGTTGTGCGCGCTGCCGCGGCAACGCATGCTGGAAAATCCCAGCCCCACGGCGTTGATTCCCAATCCACCGCAGACGGTCAAGTTCATCGACCTGAGCGACTATTTCTGTGATGGCGAGGTTTGCCCGCCCGTCATTGGCAACGTGCTGGTCTACAGGCACATGAACCACATTACGGCGACGTATGTCAGGACTTTGGCGCCGATGCTGCAGACCGAGCTCGAGAAGGCTCTGCAGACGGACGAGGGAACCTGATTAACGACCCGCTGCGGCCAGCAGGCGATCAATCATTCCGGTTGCCTGCCGCAGGTACCCGCCTCCAAACAGGTTGAGGTGATTCAACACGTGGTAGAGGTTGTATAGGTCGGCGCGGACCTCGTGACCAGGATCTCGCGGCCACGCCGCCCCGTAAGCGGCGTAGAAATCCTTTCCATAGCCACCAAACAGGTGGGTCATCGCTATATCCGCTTCGCGATCCCCGTAATACACGGCCGGGTCAAAAATGACAGGTTGGCCGTTGTTATCAGTGAGTCTGTTACCACCCCAAAGATCGCCGTGCAGGAGCGATGGGGTTGGTTTGCGCGTGAGAAAGAAGTGGGGCAGGCAGTCGAGAAGCGTTGCACCTCGGTCCTGCAAGCGGCCGTTGAAGCCGTTTTTCGCCGCCAGATCCAACTGGTATCGCAACCGACGATCACGATAGAAGGTAATCCAGTCGGGGCATTCGGCGTTCAACTGGGGCGTGGAGCCGATCGTGTTGTCGCGGGACCAACCGAAGGATGTTTGCGTGGCGCGGTGCAGCTTTGCCAGTTGCTCGCCCAGTAGGGCGTCAGATGCGCTCGATGAGTCGCCGCTCGGGATCCATTCGAGGGCGAGCCAGGCCCGGGCCTGGCCCAATTGGCTGCCATGGCCAACGCCCAGCACCCGCGGCACGCGCACTGCATTGGCACGGCGAAGCTCTTCCAAGCCGGCGGCCTCGGCGGCGAACATCTCGATGTTCCGCACTGGTGCAACCTTGACGAAGATGGCCCCGGCATCCGTCTCCCATCGGTAACACTCGTTGATCGACCCGCCATGTACCCGCTCGCGCGGTTGCTGGCGCAACGTCGCACCAATCGTCGCCCCAATGGAAATCGCCAGCTCCGCGCTCACCATGAGAGAATACGCCCCTCCCTGATTGGATGTGACCTCGGCGGGCCATTGCAGACTTCAACGATTCGACTGATTGGTATCGATGTGGATGGCACGCTGGTGGGCACGGGTGGAAAAATTCACCCGCGCGTATGGGAAGCCGTCGCTCACATCCGTGAGCGTGGGGTTCACCTTGCGCTGTGTTCAGGGCGCCCCGCGTTCGGACTTGCGTTGGAATACGCTCGCCGTCTCGAAGCAGGCGGTTGGCACATCTTCCAGAACGGCGCCAGCATCCTCAATCTGGCCAACGGGCACTCCCGCTCCGTGCCTATCCCCGTGCACTGGGTAAAGACGCTCATCGAGCAGGCACGCCGCACCGGCGAAGTACTCGAGCTTTACAGCGATTCCGAGTATGCAGTCGAAAGCGCTTCGCCCTGGGCCGAGGAGCACGCAGACCTGCTCGGTGTCCCGTTTGAGCCACGCTCCCTGGAATCCCTGACCCAACCCATCGTCCGCGCCCAATGGCTGCTGTCGAACGAGCGTGCCCCGGAATTTACCGCGGCTCCTCATCCCGGCCTGGAAGTGGCGCAGTCCAGCTCGCCCATCATGATGGATACACAGTTTGTTGGATTGACACACGAAGGTGTGACAAAGGGAAGCGCGATGCGCAGCATTGCCGAGGAGTACGGCGTCGCTCTGCAAAATGTCATGTACGTGGGCGACGCCGGCAATGACCTGTCGGCACTACGTATCGTCGGCCACCCCATCGCCATGGGAAACGCCGACCCGGCGGTCAAAGCCGCCGCACAGCACACCGTGGACCACGTCGACCACGGTGGCCTTGCGCAGGCTCTCGATATGGCGGTCGCGAGTTAGTTTACCGCCACGCTCGATTTGAGCTTGATATCGCGGCTGGAAGCACCGAGCTGCAGCTCGTAATTTCCCTTGTTTACTGCGTATCGCTGGTGCTCGACGTCGTAGTGCGTGAAATCCTCGTTCGGGACCAACGTGAATGTCACGTGGCGCGTTTGGCCAGGCTGCAGTGACACACGCAGGAAGCCCCGCAATGACTTCTCGGCGCGTCGGGCCGGCGGGTCAACTTCCCGCACATACAGCTGTGCAACTTCATCGCCAGCCCGCTTTCCAACATTCTTGATGTCCGCAGACACTCGTATGCGATCACTATCGCCAACGCGCGTCTCGTCGACCTTCAGGCCCGAATATTCAAATTGCGTGTAGGACAGGCCATAGCCGAACGGATACAGCGGCTCGCCTTCAAAATACCGATAAGTGCGGCCCTTCATGTTGTAGTCATCAAAGGCTGGCAGTTTCTCCGCCGCTTTGTAGAAGGTGACCGGGAGTCGTCCCGCCGGATTGGTTCCACCAAACAGCGCATCAGCAACAGCGTCACCGCCACGCTGTCCCGGATACCAGGCCAGCAGAATTGCCGGTATATGCTCCTTGGCCCAGTCAATCGCCAATGCCGAACCGGCCGTGAGCACCAACACAACGGGCTTGCCCGTTGCCTGAATCGCCTCCAGCAACTTCTCCTGGGATCCCGGCAGCCGCAGGTCCGAGCGGTCACCGCCGGCGAAGCCTGGGAAGCTCACCTTCATTTCCTCACCTTCCACATCACCGGTGAGACCACCGACGAACACAACAACATCCGCCGACCTGGCAGCGTCCAGCGCGGCATTGAAAGGATCCTTTCCGCCCGGGAGCTGCCAGGCGAGGCGCACTTCCGCGTCACGGATATCCTCGAAGTACTCGAGCTCGATGTCATAGGCCTTGCCAGCCTCCAGATCGAGAAAGGCGCTCTGGTTCTGCATGCGAGGATTCAGGTGCCAGTTGTCGATCAGCAGCTTGCCATTGACATGCAGCCGGAACCCATCGTCCGCGCCGACCGCCAGCTCATAGCGACCTGACACCGGCGGCAGGAGCTGGCCGGTCCAACGAATGCAGAAGTTGTCGTTGGGAAGCGCCTTGTCGGCCGCCAACTGACCTTGTGCGACCAGGTCATCGGTTGGTGAGCCGCGATCCCATCGGAAGGCCACACGGGCGTCCGTTCGAGACACGACGGGCTGACCCTCGAAATCACGGCCTTTGAAATACTCGCCCTTCAATCCGTGGGCGGATGAGCCGGCTGACGGCCGCAGATATTGCGATTCAATCACCGGGGCGGCCCGCGGCTCTTCACGACCTTCCACCAGATCCGCGCCACGTGCGTAAACAACCTTTGTGCCCGAGCCTACGGCGTTGCGAATACCCTGCAACACCGTTACCGGTGCCGAGGGCGTGCCAAAGTAATTGCCGAGCAATGCGACCGTATCGTCTGCAGTGGGGCCAATGACAGCCACAGTTTTGAGATTCCTGGAAAGCGGCAGCACTGCAGCGTTTTTCAGCAGAACCAGGGAGGACTCGGCGGCTCGCAGCGCCAGCCTGTCGTGTTCTGGAGATTGATTGACGCTGTAGGGGATCTGCGCCCATTTGACCTGGGTGGGCGGATCAAACATGCCCAGTTGCATGCGCGCCAGCATGACACGGCGCACTGCCGTGTCGACCTGCGCTTCCGTTACCAACCCCTGCTTCACGGCGCCCGCCAGAGCCGCGTACGCATGACCGCAATCGAGGTCCAACCCGGCACGCAGTGCCATGGCCGCGGCTTCTTCCGGTGACTTCGCGGACTTGTGCTGTTTATAGATGTCGTCGACGGAATCGCAGTCGGAAACGATGTAACCCTTGAAACCCCAATCCTGACGCAGGATGTCGTGCAGGAGGCGCGGGCTCGCTGACGCGGAGACGCCGTTCACCCTGTTGTATGCACCCATGACGGATGAGACGTGTCCTTCCTGAACGAGGGCGCGGAAGGCCGGGAGGTAGGTTTCATACAAATCCTCCTCGGACGGATGCACATCAAAGTAATGCCGCGACGGCTCGGGTCCGCTGTGCACAGCGTAGTGTTTGGCCGTAGCACCGGCCTTGACGTACTTGGGGTCGTCACCTTGCATGCCGGTGACGAAAGCCACGCCCATGCGGCCGGTCAGAAACGGATCCTCGCCGTAGGTTTCCTGGCCGCGACCCCAGCGGGGATCACGGAAGATGTTGATGTTGGGAGACCAGAAGTTGAGCCCCTGGTAGCGGGCATGCTGGCCATGGCGCTCAGCCTCCTGATGCTTCGCCCGGGCCTCATCGCTGATGGCGGTCGCTACCTCGTGCATGAGCTTCGGATCGAAGGTGGCAGACAGCCCGATGGCCTGCGGGAACACGGTCGCCAGACCGGCGCGGGCGACGCCATGGAGGGCTTCGTTCCACCATTCATAGGCCGGGACATCGAGGCGCGGGATGGCAGCGGCATCGTTTTGAAGCTGGGAGATTTTCTCGTCCAGCGTCATGTGAGCGACCAGGTCCGCCGCGCGGTCCTCGAAGCTGCGCCGGGTGTCCATGTACACCGCTTGCCCTGAACCTGCTGGTCCAGTCGCGCCCGTGATGCCCGCCGCGCCTGTCGCGCCTGAGGGAACATCCTTCCCCGGCGCGGCTGCCTTGCCCGCGACGTCATCGACGGTCTTCCCTGAAGCGGCGGTTGCCGGTGCGGCGGCTGCGTCAGTCGCTAGCGCCGGCCCCACTGCTGCCATCAACGTTGGCAGGGCTAACACGCCAACGGCGAGCCCACAGACGAATGAACGAATACGACGACGTGCGGTACGCATCCGGCAGGTCCCCCTCTCACGGCTTGTGCCGCCAGTCCATGGTAGCGCTACCAACTCTCCACTGCTACTGTCGGCTATCTCCTAACGCGCTTCCGTGTCTTCTTCTTGCGGACGGGGACAGGCTTGCTGGCCTCCTTCGCCAGTGCCGCTGTCACGGCCTTCTGCGCCCACTGCACGAGCTCATCCTCGTCCTCGAGCACCTCCGCCGGGACGGTGTAGTACGTCATCTGCACATTAACGCCCGGACGCGGGCGGAATCCTTCGCTACCGCGAGCCTCGTATTCCGGTCGCGTGGTCTCGTCCGTCTTGAAATACAACCGGTCCTTGTACAGCAATCCGAAAAAGGTCCCTCTGCTGTACAATCCCAACCCACCAAACATGCGTCGGGCCTCGACACCTCCGAGGCCCTTGAGCTGCCCCAGGAGGTACTCGAGATATTGCTTACTGACAGCCATCAACGGGTCGCGCGAGGCTCAACCCAGAATGCCCATGCACGGCCACGCAGCTCACCATCGCTGCCGTACAGTGCCGTACCAGCCTCATGCTTACGACTGGTCGACCTGATGCCCCATCCCACCACAACACACGGCTCTCCAACTCGAACGGGTCGATCCAACACTGCGGTGATCTGCGCGAGCAGCATCGGTCGCTCATCAGTTGCGATCGCGGCATATCCGGGACAATCCAGCGCTGCCCACATGTACTCCGGCTTCACTGCTCCATCGCCACTGTCCAGCGATGCATCAGGCGTCCAGGGCGAAGCGACAATATTGGCCCCTGCAACAGCACCGGCATAAATACACAAGCCGTCACCGGGGTGTCGCTGGGTGCCACAAACAAAACACGTCGGAAACGGGTGTTTTGTGAATCCCATGTAATTGCGCGAAGCCTCCACCGCCTTCTCATACGGAACCGGCGGCGGCAGAGCCAGATCGAGCGTCGCGGGCGCACAACTCCCCAGCAGCCGCTCTCCCTGTCGAACCTCGACACCATCCGGTGTCTCAACGACGTTCAGCTCGGTTTCCAGCGGTGGCGGTGCCGTGAGCCGTACCGACAACGGTTGCATTCCCGGTGATTGAAATTCAAACGCCGGCCGCGGCACCTGCCCCGCGGCCATTCCCGAGAAATAACCCCCATTCGCAGTCGTCGGCGGCCCACAAAACCGCTTCGCAATCACCAGGCTTTTCACCCTCGAGCCTCATTGTCACGCACGCTGCCACAGTGAGCGCGCTTCGGAAGCGATGATATCGGGATATTCCTCGGGGAAGAACAGCTTCGCCTCCTCGATCCGTCGAATGCCCGCGAATCGCGGCAAAAGGCCGGCGAGATAATCGGGGCTGTGGGTCGAGAAGATCCGGTCGCTCATTCCCCAGACGACCCGCGTCGGCACCGTGCATTTCTTCAATAAAGGCGCCAATCCCGCCAGCGGATTTGGCGACAAACCGAGGGTATATCGATTCACCAGCGCCTTGCGCTCCGGCGACGCAACCAGCGGCGCCAGATACTGCTCCAACGCCACATCCGTCAAACGGGCCGGATTGCTGTAGCACATTCCACCGAGCCCATACGCCGAGCGCGCCACATCCTTATGATTCAACCAGGGCTCGAGCCAGAGATCCGGATACACGCCGGCTTCCGCCATATCGAGTACCGGCTTCAACGCCGCTGGCGGACTGTCAGGTTCCACATCGCAGTTGGTCAGCAACAGAGTCCGTACCTTCTGGGGGTATCGGGTGACAAACAACTGAGCAATGGCACCGCCACTATCATTCGCTATCACATCAACCTTGTCGACGGACAGCTTGTCGAGAAAAGCCGAAAGCATGTCAGCCTGCGCCGAAGGCGTGACGGCTTGCCCTGCGGCAACCTCGGTGTGCCCCAACCCCATGGAATCCGGCGCAATACAACGCCTGCTCGCCGACAGCCGATCAATCGCACCGCGCCACTGGAAACTGCTGAGTGGAAACCCATGCAAAAACAACACCGCAGGCCCGGTACCCCGATCGATGTACGCAATCCGCCCGAACGCCGTCGGCGCGAACTTCCGTTCCTTGTCGTACCGCTTCGCCGCCTCTGCGTCACTGTCCGTGGCATTCGTATCACCCGCCAGCCCCTTGCTACGAGCAATGCGCGCTACCAAAGAGCCCGCAACGAGCCCACCCGCCGTCCCCGCCAGAAAACTTCTACGGTTCATGATCCATCCTTCCGATTGTGATTTAGCGCTTACGTATCGAGCGCAGGAATTCAACGGGCGTGCGTCCATACGCACGCCTGAAAGAAGCTGTGAAATGACTGTGACTGGAGAAACCCAAATCCATGCTCAGCGCGCTGATGTCCTGATCAGCTCGTCCCCGCTCCAAGAGGTCCAACGCGCGCGCCAGACGCAAGCGCAGTTGGTATCGATACAGGGGGACTCCTTCAACCTGCTTGAAAACCTGGGTGAGATAAACGGGCGACACGCCCACTTCAATCGCGACGTCGCTCAACGTCCACCGCCGCGCCAGGTCCGACATCAATACGAGCTTCGCCCGCTCCACCAACTTCCGCTTCCCTGCGGTTCCGCGCAACGCTGTCTCACCCAGTGCGCAGCGCGCCAGTGCGAGCGCCATCGACTCGGCTTCCAGCACTCCGATGAGCTGGTTCACCAGCCGATGTCGCAACTGCACCAGCATCGACTGAGCGTCTGTAGAGATGCGGCGTCGTAACTCTTTCGGATTCTGAGGCGCCATCTCCGACTTGGTCGGCTCATCGATCATCAGCGAGAGGCAGGCGTCGCCTCCAGCAACCGGGTGGCTGATCTGATAGCTCTCCCCTCGGTTGAAAAACAATACCTGGTTAGCCTCGGCAACCGCCTCACTACGGCCCACGTGGCGGACATACACACCACGATATGGAAAAACCATGTGCGAAGCCGACGCGCACTCCTCCGGACTGCGATGCCTGCACGACCCCCGGCAGGCCACGTCACGAAGCGTGACAATCTTCGTGTCAACCAGCGTTTGTATAGATAGCTCGTCCATGCCCACAGAGTAGAAAACCCTGGGTCAGGCGAGCAATGACCTCAGAGGTCATGGACCCGCTCCAAAGCGTGGCGAGTCCGTGATGCCCTTCTGCATCACCCGCCGCACTGAGCAAGCAAAATGATGCAAAAAGTGCAGCGATTGACGCCTTTTTTGCATCACCCTGCAAGTGGGCTACTTTGCATCGTGGAATATCACGCCTAGCGTGTGGCGGTGGCCACTGCGGACGCGGCTTACGCCGTGGCGCATGTTCACACGGTACATGCCGCGCACGCCCTTCACCGGGCGGTGGTGGACGGCGAAGATCACTGCGTCGCCTTGACGCAGGGGGACGACCTCGGCGCGCGACTGCATGCGAGGGCGTTGTTCGGTGAGGACGAACTCACCGCCGGTGAAGTCCTCGCCGGGTTGGGACAACAGGACGGCTACCTGCAGTGGAAACACATGCTCGCCGTACAAGTCCTGGTGGAGACAGTTGTAGTCGCCAGCGGCGTACTGGAGCATCAGCGGTGTTGGGCGCGTTTGGCCGGCCTTGGCGCAGCGCTTCAGGTATTCCGCGTGTTGAGTTGGGTACTGGACATCGATGTTCAGCAACTCGTTCCAACGGTTTGCGATCGGAGCGAGGTGGGGATAGAAGTCGGCTCGCAGCTGCGCCACGGTGTTGGGCAGCGGGTATGAGAAGTACTTGTATTCGCCACGTCCGAATCCGTGGCGGCTCATCACCACACGGCTGCGGAACAGGCCGTCCTCGGAATAAAGCGCCGCCAGAGACCTGCACTGGGCCGGATCCAGCAGACGCTCTACTACCGCACTACCCTGGGCGTTGAGGTCACCGGCAACAGCGTCCCAATCGATGCCGCCAACCCGGGTGAGACCGCCCGAGGACGAGTCGCTCGCCGTGCCAGCTGTCGGCGCTGAGCGGCCCGCACCCGTACCGATCGACGTAAACATATCCATGGACGCCGAACCATGTGGTCGATTACTCATCGTGCACCCTCACGCGCCAACAACGCCCGCTTGCGCTCAACACCCCACCGATATCCCGACAGCCCACCATCGGTGCGCACAACCCGGTGGCACGGGATGGCGACAGCGATCGGATTGGCGGCGCATGCCGCTGCGACGGCGCGGACGGCCTTTGGGGAGCCGATTCGGTTGGCGATGTCGAGGTAGCTTGCCGTCGCACCGGCAGGGATACCCTGCAACGCGCGCCACACCTTGCGTTGAAAGTCCGTACCGCGCGCGTCCAAAGGACCGTCGAAGCTGGCGCTCGGTGCATCGACGAAGGCAATGACCTTTTTGTGCAACTCGGTTACCGACGTGCCAATCAGACGCGCATCCGGGAACCGCTTCTGCAGGTCCTGCTTCAGGACCGCGGGAGATGCACCCAGGAGCACCGCGCAAACGCCCTTGGCGCTGGAGGCGACCAGCACCGACCCGAGCGAGCACTCACTGACGGAATACACGATCTCGACTACAGCTTTCATGGCACTTCCTCAGCATTAGATGATAAGTGCCATTCTCGGGACCAGGGAGCCCCAACGCATTCCGATTCTTGCGCTCCCGTGGCGCCGGCATCACCGTGCGAGCCGTGCAGCAGTTCCTAGTTGATCTGGATCGGATCCCTGGAAAATGGAACAGTCAGCGGCAGCCCGGCATCGTTGTTGGGGATGGTACCGTTGCAAAGCGGTTCCTGGCCCACCTGGTCGGCGGGGTCAGGTCCCGGGCCGGTCGCCGCGCCCCAATAGTTGTTCCTGGCGTCGGCACCCGTATGATACACAGTGATTCCGCAGTTGCTGCCGTCAGTTCCATTCCCGTAAATGTTGTTTTTACTCACTTTGAGAAATGCCGTGCTCTGATCGAGAGTCAGTCCTACCGCGTTGCCCACGATATCGTTCAGGCTCAAGGTAGTGGTGACGTTATCGAGCTCGAGACGATCACTGAATGAGAGCGCGAACGTGTTGTTGGCGGCCACGATGTTGTGTGTAATCTGGAAGGGTCCGCCGTTGACCGTCATTCCGAAACCATTGCCGGAGATTTTACTGGTGGTCACCACGTGAGCACCCGTTCCTTCCACGCTCATACCGATGCCGGTATTGGCAACGGCCGTAGAATCGCTCAAATGCACATCGGCGCTGTAGCTGACGAGGCGGAAACCGCACCCGTTTGCAATCGAAGAGTCATTACTGGCCGTCACATCGCCGCCCAGGGTGTTGCTGGGATGGCCGTAAAACGACTCTCCGCCCGGGACGAGATTGAAGCCGCATCCGTGGTTCGCCGTGGCCACATTGCCCTTGATTCTTGCGGGTCCCGCCAGCAGGGCCAGTCCGTCGCCTCCGTTGCCGTTACCGTCCGTTCCAGAGTGCATCAGGGTGAAACCACGGCCTACATCACCGAAGGTGACATTCTTCCCGACGATTTGCACTGCATCGTAGGGGGCGTTGCCGGCATCTATGATGGTTGCTTCGGCACCATAAGATGAAACCAATTGCAGCGGTTTGAATATGCAAACCACGCAATTGAGATCCACCGGCGGTCCGGATGCAGGTTGATACTCCCGACTCTGTGGACGCTCCTCGCCGGGTGCGTCGAACTTGCCGTCTCCATTCAGGTCGCCATAGCGACCGGGTCCCACGACGATGATGCTTCCGTTCGCCGCGTCTGCCATCGCCTGGGTGATGGACCTGCAGGGCTTGGCTCGAGCTCCGCAAGACGGAGCATCTATTCCGTTGTTGGCAACGTAGACGAGCGGTGATGCTGCGAACGCATATCCACTCACGAGGAAACTCAAGCTGACAATCAGTCGCGAATTGATTGTAAGGCGCATGGCTTTGATCTCCCCTTGATCTAACCGTGTTCTTGTTATGTCAGATTGTTATCACCGGCGACTTTTCAAAGCAATATGTCCTGTCGCCCTACGCCCAAAGTGCGAACTCCATCACAGTCGGAACGCGGACGCCATGCACGAGCGTAAGCAGATGCTGTGCTGTTTCACCCACCATCACACCAGCGTGGCGACAAACACGGCAAGGATCGCCAAAGGACACACGTACCGCAGCAACCAAACACAGGCCAGTCGGGCAAAAGGCGTCGTCTCGGCGAGCTCATCGCGTTCGAAGAGCAGGCTGACACGCCACCCCACCAAAATGCTGGTCAGCAGCGCCCCCACCGGCATCATGATGTTCGACGACACGTAATCCAATACATCGAACACAGTCTTGTGCGCGAACACCGGAATGAATCCCAAGGGAAACCAGCCAGCCCACAGGTTGAAGGACAACACCGAGCCAATTCCCAGTACCCACGACGTTATCCCAATGGTCCAAACTGCGGTGGACCTGGCTAGCCCAAAGCGAGACATTACCCATGCCGCCACAGGCTCTACCAGCGCAATGGACGGTGTGGTTGCCGCAAGCACCAACAGCAAAAAGAACAACGTGCCAATGAGTCGCCCACCCGGCATCTCGGTGAACACCCGCGGCAGCACATCGAATACCAGCGCAGGACCTTGCGCCGGATTCATGCCGTATCCGAACACCAACGGAAAAATCATCATTGTCGCCAGCAATGACACGGCCAGGATGGAGCCGGTGATGACGAGGGAAGTTCGGACCAGGGACGTACCCCGTTCAATATAGGCGCCAAAGGCGATCATCATGGCCTGGCCAACGCCAGTCGCGTAGAACGCCTGGCCGATGGCGGACAACACCACCTGGGCATTGACCGCCGAGAAATCGGGTTTAAACGCAAAGGCCAAACCGCGCCGTACATCGCCGGTGGCCAGTGCATACACCACGAGTATCAGCAACAACACCAACAGCGCCGGCGCCCGGATCCTGTTGGCAGGCTCGATACCGCCCTGCAGGCCCCGAGCTGAGATCAGGACCACAATGCACACAAATGCAGCGTGCCACGCTGCGACTTCCAGAGGGCGAGCCTGAAATTCAGTCCACAGGTCAGCCACATGTTGGGGTCCGGCGGCAGACAGCAGACCGGTGGCGCACTTCCAGGCGTAAGCCAGGACCCACGCCGCGATCACGGTGTAATACGAGAAGATCAGGAAAGCCGCGAGTGTTCCCAGAATGCCGATGGCATTCCATCGAGACTTACCGGCTACCGCCCCTGCCGCATCCGGTGGGCTCAGCCGCGATTGCCTGCCAAGGGCAAATTCAGCAGCCAGAAGCGGCGTGGCAACCAACACGCACGCCAGGATGAAGATGAGAATGAACGCGCTGCCGCCACCCGTTCCGGCTAGATAGGGGAAGCGCCAGATGCTTCCCAGGCCGACGGCTGCGCCCGCCGCACCCAAGTACACCGAAAGATTCGAAGACCATGCAACGGCCGGCCGGGCCCGAGACTGTGCCATTCAGCGCTAGACCCCATTTCGTTCTAATAATTGAGGCCAATGTGCGTGAGATTGAAGGCGATAGCAATCCACGAAATGCACCCAGGGGGCCATTGACCACGGACGCCAGCCCCCATCCGGGCGATGTGCACCCGGCCCTCTGTCTGTCACATTGGCCCATCAGAATCGAAGGAAAGTCAGCAAAGGGGCGATTATGGCCGCAGACGGCTCCGCGAAACCGGTGAGTGTGGACAGCTACGAACGCCACCTCGTAACCGACACGGTGGTAGATCCCAGCGCGGCGGCACCGCGCGATCGGTTCGAAGCGTTCGCTCGTGCAGTACGCGACATCTTGTCCCAGCGGTGGATCGACACCGAAGCCACCTACGCCCACGCCAACCCCAAGCGCATCTATTACCTCTCGATGGAGTTCCTGATCGGACGCACGTTGGCGAACAACGTGACGAACCTGTTCCTGGACGAGGCCGTCCAAAAGGTCGTCAAACAGCACGGTCTCGACTGGCCCACCCTGCTGGACGAAGAACCCGACGCGGGCCTCGGCAACGGAGGCCTTGGCCGTCTGGCAGCATGTTTCCTGGACTCCATGGCTACCATGCAACTCCCCGCCATGGGATACGGCCTCCGTTACGAATACGGAATGTTCCGTCAGGTGTTCCGCGACGGCTGGCAACAGGAGCAGCCCGACAACTGGCTGCAACATCGCGATCCATGGGAAGTCGCGCGCCCCCGGGAACAGGTGCAGGTCAAGCTCAATGCCTCCTACGAGGTCCGCGAAGGTACCTTGCGCGCGATTGTGGGCCGGCCGTCCGTGCTCATCGGAGTTCCTTACGACCGTCCGGTTGTCGGCTACGGCGGCAAGACAATCAACACGCTGCGGCTGTGGGCGGCGAGCGCAACAGACTACTTTGACTTCCAGGTATTCAGCCACGGCGAGTTTGTTGGCGCCGTCGCCGAAACACTGGAGGCGATGTCACTGACACGGGTGCTCTATCCCGATGACTCGACCAGCATGGGCCAGGGCCTGCGCTTTGTGCAGGAGTACTTCCTGGTTGCCTGCTCGCTGGCCGACCTGATCCGCCGCTTCCGCCGCTATGGCGGACAGTGGGGACAGTTGCCCGGCAAAGTCGCCATCCAGATGAACGACACCCACCCATCACTCAGTGTGCCCGAGCTGATGCGGATCCTGTTGGATGAGGCGCACCTGGGGTGGGATCAGGCGTGGGACCTGACAACGCGGACACTCGCCTACACCAACCACACCCTGTTGCCGGAGGCCCTGGAGAAGTGGCCACTGGCGTGGTTCGAGGCCCTGTTGCCACGGCACCTCGAGATCATCTACGAAATCAACCGGCGGCTGCTCGATGAGGTCCGCGCCCGCTATCCCGGCGATCTGGGCCGAATTCAACGCATCAGCCTCATCGAAGGTGAGGACAACAAGAAAGTCCGCATGGCAAACCTCGCCATCGTCGGCTCCCACAGCACCAATGGTGTTGCCGCAATTCATTCCGAGCTGCTGCGCACGACCACCGTCAAGGATCTTGCCGAGCTCTATCCAGCGCGCTTCAGCAACAAGACCAACGGCGTCACCCCACGCCGCTGGCTGCTCCTCGCCAATCCATCAATCGCGGGGTGGATTACCGCCTCGATCGGCGATGGCTGGGTCACCGACCTGTCCGAGCTCAGTCGCCTGAAACCACTGGCCGACAACGCGAGCGTGCGCAATGCCTACCGGGCTGCCAAGAGCGAAGCCAAGGTGCGCTTCGCCGCCTGGCTGCGGAAAACTCACGGCATCACCATCGCGGCCGACTCCATGTTTGACTGTCAGGTCAAACGCATACACGAGTACAAGCGCCAGTTGTTGAATGCACTGCGCCTCGTCGTCCTGTACAACCGCCTGCGCGCCAACCCGAACGCCACCACGTTCACCCCGCGCACCTTCATATTCGCAGGCAAGGCCGCGCCCGCCTACCATCTCGCCAAACTGATCATCAAGCTCATCCACGATCTTGCCGACACCATCGACGCCGATCCGGCCGTCGGCGGCCGGATAAAAGTGCTGTTCCTGCCCGAGTACGATGTCTCGCTGGCGGAAGTCCTGATTCCCGCCGCGGACGTCTCCAACCAGATATCGACCGCCGGCTACGAGGCCAGCGGCACGAGCAACATGAAGTTCATGATGAACGGAGCCCTGACACTGGGTACCCGGGATGGCGCCACCATCGAGATGGCGCAGGAAGCTGGCGTTGAGAACTTCTTCCTCTTCGGCCTCACCGCCGCGCAGGTCACCGACAGCCGCGGCTGGTACAACCCGTACTGGCATTTCGAGAATGAAGCGGAAACACGCGCCGCCCTCGAGCTGATCAGCTCAGGGTACTTCAACCGGGCAGAACCCGGCATCTACTCGCCGATCATCGACACGCTGCTGAAGAACGGCGATCACTACATGCACCTCGCCGACCTGACGGCCTATCTGGCCGCGGATGAACAGGTGCAAAAGCTGTACGCCAACCCGGATGAATGGGCACGCAAAGCGATCCTCAACATCGCAGGCGCTGGCAAGTTCTCGAGTGATCGCACGATCGCCGAATACGCTCGCGCCATCTGGAATACCCCGCCCTGCCCGGTCAACGAACCGGCGTAACGCCGGTCAGTCCGGCAATGGTCAGGTCGCGAAGAGCTGCGACTCGATATCCTTGAATGCCTTGAACTCCAGGGCATTCCCGGACGGGTCCAGGAAAAACAGGGTAGCCTGCTCACCAGGCTCACCCTTGAAGCGGATGTACGGCTCGATGACAAACTGCACGCCGTGTTGCTTCAGCCGCTCAGCGAGCATCTGCCAGTCGCCCATTTCCAACACAACCCCAAAGTGTGGAACGGGCACACCATGTCCGTCCACCGGGTTGTAGTGAGATGCGATGCGTCCTTGCGGCCCCAGGCCGGGGTTCAGATGACACACAAACTGGTGCCCGAACAGGTTGAAATCCACCCATTCACGCGAACTGCGCCCCTCGGTACACCCGAGCAGCCCCTTGTAGAAACGGCGCGCTTCCTCGATGTCACGCACCTGAACAGCGATGTGAAACGGTGTGAGTCTCATTTGGTCAACCGTGACGCAGACAACATTTCAGCGCTCAGTCCGGCATCAGCAATGTGTTGTGGGAACGGCAACCCGCGCGCCAGTGTCGCACAGGCCTCCCCCATTGCCGCCGACGTCTGAATCCCATATCCACCCTGGGCCGCCACCCAGAAAAAACCGGATACCCGAGGATCAAAACCACCCACCAGCGCCCCGTCCGAAACAAACGAGCGCAAGCCCGCCCAGACGCGCGACGGCCTGTTGATGCTCAACGTAGTAATCGACTCGATGCGGTCGATTGCCAAGGCAACATCCAGCTCCTCCGCCTGCACATCGTGCGGCGCCACCGGATCCGCATTCGCGGGCGAGCCGAGCAACATGCCGGCCTCGGGCTTGAAGTACCAATCCTCTTCAGCTCCCATCACAGCAGGCCACGGGGCGGTGGCAACACCTTCCGGTGGCGCAAAGATGAATGCGGATCGCCGCCGCGGCTCGAGTCCGATCGGGGTAACACCCGCCAGTTTCGCGACGACATCGGCCCAGGCACCCGCTGCGTTCAGTACGACCGGAGCGGCAAACACCTGGTCGCCTGCGAACACACGCCAACCGCCGCCATCACGCTCCAACCGCGTAACCTCGCAGTCACAGTGAACCATTCCGCCGCGCCGACGCAGCTCCCGCAGGTACCCCTGATGAAGCGCGTGTACATCGATATCGCAGGCATGCGGCTCATACACTGAGCCGAAGACTTCGCCTTCGCGAATCACCGGTACCAAATCAAACGTCTCGGACGGCGTCAGGCGCCGCGTGAGCGTGGCCGAGGAGCTGATTTCCTCCCAGTACTCTTCCAGCTGCCGTTCCTGCGACTTCGTAGCGACCACGAGGGTCCCGCGCCGGGACAGCAAAGGATGCTCGACAAATCCGGCAGGCGGATTCTCAAAGAACGGGCGGCTGGCACGGGTCAGCGCCCGCACCTGCTCCGGGCCGTAGGTCTCCATGAACAGGGCCGCGGAACGTCCCGTGGAGTGGTAGCCGGGGTGCGGCTCCCGTTCCAACACCACCACGCGCGCATGCCGGGCCAGAAAATAGCCCACGGAGGCCCCGGCGACACCAGCCCCGATGACTATGAAATCAGCGTTTTCCACGCCCTCAGTATGCCACACCCCGGCAACCCGGATCGGGCACCCGGTTTCCCCATGCTGCGACGTGGCTGGCGGCGCGCGCGGATGCTACTTGGAAACTTCCTTGCGCAGGTCGGCCACATTGGTGGCAGTCAGGTTGGAGGGCTCCGATCCGAAGCGCGCCGTCACATAGTTGGCCACGGCCGCAACCTCGGTATCCGAATAAGCACTCCCGAAGTCCGGCATATACAACCCGCCGTGCACACTGGTGGGTGACGAGCCCGCGAGAATGATCTGTACGACGTTGGTTGCCGATGGATCGTTGACCGCGCGCGAGCCGGTCAGATTTGCGTAGTCGAGGATCGGGCTGTTGCCACTCCATCCATGGCAACTGACGCAAGCGCCCTCGTAGACTTCCTTGCCCCGTGGATCGGTTGAAACGGCAACCCCCATATTGTGATCGTGGGGAGCCGCTGCGTCCTTGACGGCAGGCTGATCCTTCGAAGCAGTCGGCGGCACGGTGGCCACATACGCCGCCAGCGCGTTGACGTCAGATGGAGTCAGATACCTCAAGCTGTATTCCACAGCCTCGCCCATCGGTCCGTCGGCCGTGCCGCGACCTTTCGCATGGCCGGTGGAAATGTACTGGGCGATCTCGGCAGGCGCCCATCCGCCGATGCCCGTCTGCTTGTCGCTGGAGATGTTGTAGGCGACCCAGCCGGCCTGCTTTGCGCCGGCGAACTTCTTGCGGTTATCGAGGGAAAACGCGGCGTTGCGCGGCGTGTGACACTCGCCGCAGTGGGCCATTGCTTCCGCAAGATAGGCGCCGCGGTTCCATTCGGCGCTCTTCTCGGTGTTAGGTTCGAAGCGCTTGTCCGGATTGAAGAAGGCCGACCAGAAGCCCATCAGCCAGCGCTGATTGAATGGGAATGACAGCGTATTGGCCGGCCGTGGAACCTCCACCGGCGCAAGACTGAACAGATACGCCTTGATAGCGAGCGCATCATCGTCAGTCATGTAGGTGTACGACGCATACGGCATAGCCGGGTACAGGCGCGTGCCATCCCGGGCAATGCCCTGATGCATCGCGCGAATGAATTCCGCATCGGTGTACTCGCCGATGCCTGTCTTCCTGTCCGGCGTGATGTTGGTCGAGTACATCGTGCCGAACGGCAACACAAAAGGCCGGCCGCCGGCGAAGGGTTGTCCGCCTTCAGTCGTATGGCAGGCGACGCAATCCGCCGCCCGGGTCAGATACTCGCCGCGCTGGATGAGACTGGCGTTCGTCAGCTCAGCCGGTACACCCGCGGAGTTGGACCCGGGGGCGCCGCGTTTGCCGCCCGCAAAATCCATCGGCCCGGGTCCCAGCACCAGCCAGCTGCCGAAGGCTGCCGCAATGAGCACGACCACCGCTATGCCAATGATGAGCGCCCGCGTCGCCGAACCCCGCTGCTTCAATTGACTCATGTGTGCCCCCAGAATTCTTCAGGCCGTCTTCCTGCCTGTCATAGCATCTTTCTTGCCCGCAAGCACATCGCGATCAATGGGCAGCCGCCGAAGGGGTATGCCCGTAGCGGCAAAAATCGCATTACGTACGGCAGGCGGCCCCGCTGTGGTGCCCGTCTCCCCGATACCTCCCGGCGCTTCGGTGCTCGGGATCAGGTACACCTCAATGGCAGGAGCCTCGTCCATCCGCAGCATGCGGTAGTTGTGGAAGTTGCTCTGCTGGACCCGCCCCTTCTGCACCGTGATCTCGCCATACAGCGCCGCGGTGAGCCCGAAAATGAGGCCGCCCTGGAGCTGCGCGATCACCGTGTCGGGATTCACGACAATACCCGTATCAACCGCACTGACGAGGCGATGGACCCGGACTTCACCGTCCTTGTCGACCTCGACTTCGGCAATCGTGGCGATATAGCTGCCGAACGCTGCCTGCGCGCAGATGCCCCTGCCGACCCGGCCGCCATGTCGCGCGGCCAGTGGCTGACCCCATCCGGATTTGTTTGCCGCGAGGTCTATTGCCGAGCGCATGCGCGGATTCTTCTCCAGCATGCCACGACGGAATTCAATCGGGTCCTTGCCGGCTTTTTTCGCCAGCTCGTCCATGAAGCTCTCGATGGCGAACACAGTGTTATTCGGGCCCACGCCGCGCCAGAAGCCCGTCGGTATACCAGGCGGCTCCTGGCGAACGTACTCGATGCGCATGTCGGCGAGCTCGTAGGGCAGATCGACGGCGGCATCCACTGCATCGATGTCGACTCCCTTCTGGAACGCCGGTGCAAGCCAGCGGGCAATAATCGCAGACCCAACGATCCGATGACGCCAGCCGACGATCCTGCCGCCCGACAGCGAGGCCGCCATCCGGTCCTGATAAACCGGCCGATACACATCGTGTTGAATGTCCTCTTCACGAGTCCATACCACTTTCACGGGTCCCTCGACCTTCTGTGCGATGCGCACGGCGGTCTCGACATAGTCGACTTCGAGGCGGCGCCCAAAACCGCCGCCTATGAGATGGTTGTGCACAGTCACTTTGTCCAGCGGCAGCCCGGTGACCTTGGCCGCGACCGCCTGTGCCCGCGCCAGGACCTGCGAGCCCACCCAGACCTCGCAGCTGTCGGGCTTCACATGCACGGTGGCATTCAGAGGCTCCAGGGTCGCGTGAGCCAGGAAAGGCAACTCGAAATCAGCCTCGATCCGCTCGCCCTGTGACAGGGCCCTGGTGGCATCACCCACCGCCTTGGCTGTGACGCCCTCGCCCTCACCCGCCGCCCGCAGTTGCTTCCACACTTCGTGAGTATCAACAGTGGCGTGGGGGCCTGACTTCCAGACGATGTCGAGGGCCGCCAGTCCCTGCTTGGCCGCCCACATGTGATCGCCAACGACCGCGACAACATCGTCCAGGACAACGACCTGCCGGACACCTGGCAGACTCCTGGCCTTCGCGTCGTCGACCCGGTCGACTTTACCGCCGAATTCCGGGCACAGCGCCAGGGTTGCAAACCGGACGCCGGGCGGCAGGACATCGATGCCGTACTGCAGCTTGCCGTTCACCTTGTCAGGTGTGTCGTAGCGCTTCAGGGACTGACCCACCAGCTTGAAGGTGTTGATCGCCTTCAACGGCGGCTCCTTGGGCGCGGTCACACCCGCGGTGTGATCAATCAAGGCGCCATAGGCGATCTTTTTCCCACTGGCATCGTGAATCACCTGACCCTGCTCGGTGCGACAGGCCGCGGCATCGGCCTTCCACATATTGGCGGCAGCCTGCACCAACACTGCGCGCGCGCTTGCACCCGCTTTGCGCATGGGCATCCAGAAGGCGCGCATGGAAGTTGAACCACCCGTCGCCTGCAGGCCAAAGATCGGATTGGCGTACAACTTGTCGTTGGGCGGGGCAGTTTCCAACACAACCTGGTTCGCACCGACATCCAGCTCTTCAGCCAGCACCATCGCAAGACCGGTGTAGATACCCTGGCCCATTTCCACTTGGGGTATGACTAACGTGACCAGGCCCTGCCGGTCGATGCGGATGAAGGCGTTGGGCTCAAACCGTTGTGCCGCAGGTTTCGCGGGCGCACCGCGGCCCAGCGGCAAGTGAAATCCCAGAACAAACGCTCCACCGACAGCGGCGCCCGCCTTGAGCACCGCACGCCGGCCGGGATTCAGTGGCGCGTCCCCCTGCGCAGTCATTGCTTCGCCTCCGCCGCCTGTTTGATGGCATCGCGGATGCGCACGTAGGTGCCGCACCGGCAGATGTTTCCGGACATGGCCGCGTTGATATCCGCGTCATTGGGTTTCGGGGTCGAGGCCAGTAACGCGGTGGCAGACATGATCTGCCCCGACTGACAGTAGCCACACTGGATGACTTCGAGGTCGAGCCAGGCCTTCTGAATCCGGGCGCCCTCGGGCGAAGCCCCGATACCCTCGATGGTCGTAATGGGTCGCCCGCCTACCGCGCTGATGGGCAGAAGGCAGGAGCGAGTGGGCTTCCCGTCGATGTGGACGGTGCACGCGCCGCACTGCCCGATGCCGCACCCGAATTTGGTGCCCGTCAGCCCGACGATGTCCCGGAGTACCCAAAGGAGTGGCATGTCCTCTGGAGCATCGACGCTTTTCTCTTGGCCATTGATGTGCAGAGTAATCATTCAGCAACCGTATCCCCGCCGGGAAAAAATTACTTGAACATTACTGCTCTCCCGTCACGCCCGACGGACACGGAGCCCTCCTTTTGGGCCCTACTCGTTTGATACAGCGAGATGGACCGAGGAGTCGGCCATCTTTGAATGACTTCCAAAACGCTCAATCAACCAGGAGCGGAACAGCGCTATGGCGGTGTCCCCCAACGCTTCGGGTTGCGTAATCAGGTAATAACCATATCCGTCATCCAGCGACACCTCAAAGGGCCTCACCAGCCGGCCCTGGCGCAGCTCCTCGGCGAACAGGAGCGGATCACAGAGCGCGACACCCTGCCCGCTCAAGGCGTACTGGACAGCCAGAACGGCGGTATCGAACACGAGGCCGCGCTCGTACTTGATGTTGGGTATGTTGTTCTGACGGAGGAACTGTGACCACAGGTGATGACGCGGCAGATCGGCGATCCGCACGTGCACGATTTCGTTCGCGTCAATGAACGCCGCGAGGTCCTTGCCCGCATTCCTGGCCGCGATGTTGGGATGACACAGCAATGTTGGCCGGGCCGGCCACAACAGGTCGGCGACCAGGTCCGTTACGGTTGGCTTTGAATAGACGACCGCAACATCGACATCGCCCAGCGGCGGTCCTACGCCGTACGGACTGATGAGATCAATGTCTACTTCGGTGCTCGCGCCGCGGAAGTCCCGCAGAATTGGCACGGCCAGTTGCACCGCAAAGCTCGGCGGCATCTGCACACGCAGTGTCCGTTGTGCCGGAGCCCCGTCGTGGCGGATGTCATCGAGCGCGTATTCGAGTCGATCGAATGACTTGACCACCGCGGGGAGCAGATGTTGACCCGCCTTCGTGAGTGACAGAGCGTGCGGCTTGCGGTCAAAAAGTTGCACCCCGACCAGCCGCTCGAGCGCTATGACGTGGCGCGACAGCGCGCTCTGCGAAATCAACAATGCATGGGCCGCGGCCGTGAAACTGCCGTGCTTTGCAACACCCTCGAAGGCGCGCAGCGCGTTCAGGGGCAACCAGCGACGATCGATGCTTTTTTTGCTCATAGCCTGCCGTTTGCGATTCTAACGTGACCCAAGCGCCGCGCAGCGGCTGCAATCCGATGCCTTTTTTCGATGCGGGTAGCCAATTTCTCGGCTTTGTACACCAGCGCCCGATGTGGAAGTCTCCCGCGCCATGTCCGAGCACAAAATAGCCTCTATCCAGATTACCCAGCATCGCCTGGACCTTCATCCCCCGTTCAATGCGAGCTGGGACACGAAGCCGCGCACGCATTTCGACGCTACGCTGGTGCGGGTAACCACCGATACCGGGTTGGTGGGGTTCGGCTCCGGCGACCTGATGGTCGGTTTCGCGGGTCACGAGAACCTCTTCATCGGGCAGGATGCGCTCGCCATTGAGCGCCACTACCGGATTCTGTCGAATATCGAGTTCCATTATGGGCGCTGCTGGCCGCTGGATCTCGCCCTTTGGGATCTCGCCGGGAAGATTACGGGGCAGCCAGTCTGGAAGCTGCTGGGCGGCCTGTCCAATCGGGTTCGGGCCTACGCTTCATCGGGCACGTTGCGTGATCCGGGTAAGACGGCGGACGCCGCGGAACGCTACCTGGCGGAAGGGTTTCCGGCACTGAAGCTGCGGTTTCACCGCGGCGACTGGCGGGATGACGTCAAAACACTCGAAGCGGTCCGCGCGCGTGTTGGCGATCGCCTCGAGCTGATGGTGGACTGCAACCAGGGCTGGCGAATGTCCTGGGACACCGAAGCGCCCTGGACATTGAAGGATGCCGTGACGGTTGCCCGTGAGCTGGAGCGACTCCACGTTTATTGGATGGAGGAGCCGCTGCATCGGGGTGACTACGATGGAATGCGCGCTCTGCGCGAGTCTGTTGACGTGAGGATTGCCGGTGGTGAGATGACGCGGCAGGCGCACGAGCTCCGTGAGTTGATCAGCCGGGGCTGTGTGGATGTTCTGCAGCCGGATGCGGCACTGGTGGGCGGCATCACCGGCCTGCGACGCGCCGCGATCATGGCGCAAGAACACAACATCGTGTTCACGCCTCATACCTGGACCAACGGCATGGGGGTCATGGCCAACACGCAGTTGGTTGCTGGCCTGGGGCAAGCGCCGTTCATTGAGTTCCCGTACGACGCACCCGAATGGAGCCTGGATCGCCGGGATTACATCATGGCCGAGCCGCTGCGAGCGGATGCCCAGGGCTGGTTGAATCTCGGCAACGCGCCGGGCATGGGGTACGAGGTCGACGAAGGGCGCCTCGCCAAGACGCGCATCGGTTAGGTGCACAGCGTCGGCCGGTGGACTCCGGGTGCCCCTCAGGCGGCGGCCGGACAATCTGGCTCCATGGCACGCGAGCACCGCGGCAGCCCGCCTCGCGCCCGATGGGCCGCCGTGCCGCGGGCCCGGCGGCGCACGGCCTACGGGGCGTCCAGGAATCCGTTGACGACCTTGGCGAGGGCTTCCGGCTCTTCCCAGAAGGGATTGTGCCCGAGGCCTTCAAACACCTTCACTTTTGCCGCCGGCAGCGCATTCCGCAGCGACTGCCTCACATCCTCTTCCATGATGGGGTCCTTGCTGCCCCAGATGAGCAGTGTCGGCGCCTTCAGCTTCGGCAGGTTGCTTTGTATGTCTGACGCGTTGGCGCCCTGCTCCAACACGGCCAGCCACACCGCCAGCGGAATACCGGCCGCGTCGCGGCGCTGTCGGCGAATAAACTCTTCGTTGACCGGCGTGGGCGAGGCCCACCACTCAACCATGAACGGTGAGTCCGGATCGATCGGATCCTTCAGTTTGCGGATCTCGGATGCGAAATCGTAGGACGGCTTTTTAGGGGTGGTGCCGGGCTCGGGGCCGCCGGTGGATGAAATCAGAATGACCTTGCGCACCCGGTCCGGCCACTGCTCGGCGAGCACCTGCGTAATCATGCTGCCGAGTGAGTGCCCGACAATGTCGGCCTTCCGGATGTGCAACGCATCCAACAGGAGCTTGATGTCGTAGGCGAAGTCGATCTTCGCGTAGCAACACTCTGGCTTGTCCGACTGGCCGTGCCCCCGGATGTCGACCACGATCAGGCGGTCGTGTTGGTTCAGGAAGGGAATCAACGGCACCCAGTCGCGCGCGTTGTCGGTGTAGCCGTGGATCAGCACCACGGGGGGCCCCTTGGGGTCGCCCATGTCGATGTAGGCGAGATGCTCGCCATTGGGCAGCAACACCCGCTTTTTTTGCGCATCGAACCGGTCGAGATTGATCCTCAACGGCGGCGCATCGGCGGCAGAGGCAATTACACACAGCAGGCTCGCGACGAGCGCTGCCCACCTCATGACAGTATGTCTTTCAGCGGCCCGAGCCACGGCTCGAAGTTGCGCCATTGCTCGAGTCCGTCGGTAAAGATGGGCCGGCGTACCTGCTCCGAGCTGGCCGTGCGCACGTGACGCCGGGTCTTCCAGAACTCGAGGCATGCGCTTTCAAACTCGAGGCCACAGAACTCGAGCAGGCGGCGGACATTACCCTCGAGATCGGCAACCACCGACTCGTGTTGGATACGCAGGACTTTGCCCGGCAGGACCTGATCCCAATGATCCATCAGCTTCACATAGGAGCGGTAGTAGCGGCCAATATCCTCCAGGCTGTAGGTAAATTCCTGGCCGCTGGCGAACAGTTGCTTGAAGTTGCTGAAACAGCACGCCATGGGCTCGCGCCGGGCGTCGATGATCCGGGCATTGGGCAACATCAGGTGCAGCAGGCCGACGTGCCGGAAGTTGTTGGGCATCTTGTCGATGAAGCGTGGCTTGCCAGTGCGCAGCACCTGGGTATCCTGCAGATACTTCTCGCCGAGCTCGCGAAAACGCGCGGCGGACAGGTCAGCAAGCACCGCCGGATACAAGGATTCCTGCGTGTTACCTTCCCGGCCCGACAGGTGCAGCGCGAGGCGGGGAATTTCCGCCAGTTCCATCGTTCCTTCAACCTGGGAATGCGAGGCCAGGATCTGCTCGAGCAACGTGGAGCCGGCGCGCGGCAGGCCCACGATGAAAATCGGATCCGGCGATGGGCATCCAAAGCCACCGCGGGCCGCGAAGAATTCGCGGGTACACACCTCTTCCTGGCGTAACACCGAGCGCTCGAACGTCTCGATCCGGTAACGGCTCTCACTCTTTTTGAGGGCATTGCCGCGCTCATAGGATGCGAACGACTGGGCGAATTCGCCGGCGTCCTCCAGCGCCTTGCCGAGCGCAAAACACAAGTGGTACCTGTCTTCCAACGCCGTCGTAGGAGCCTGCGCGTGTTGGCGCATGCGGGCCACTTCGTCGTCCGCAAAGCGATAGGTTTTCAGATTCGCGAGACTCCAGTACGCATCCCCGAAATCCGGCCGCGCGATCGCAGCCTGGCGATAGGCATCAATGGCCTCGGGCTGCCGGCCCAGCGTCTTCAGTGCGTGTCCGATCGATAGATGCAGATCCGCATCCCGATGGGCGGTTTCGAGCAACTCGCGATAGATTGCGAGTGCCTCCTCGTGACGCCCGAGTCCGACGCACGCATTCGCACGTATCGTGCGATAGCTGCGATTGTCCGGATCGAGCTCGATCAATCGCCGCGCCTCCTCCAGCGCCTGCGTGAACTTGTGCCGCTGGATGAGAACGTCCGCGTATTCGAAGCGGACAGCGTGGTAATCGGGCTGGGCTACCAACACACTCTCGAGCAGGTATTCCGCGTCATCGAGAATCTCGAGCCGCACGCCGATGCGCGCCAGCAACCGCATCGCTTCGATGTCGGTTGGATGATCGAGGAGATGGCGTCGGATCAGATCTTCAGCCGTGTAGACCTGCCCCTCGGAAAAAAGATTGGTGGCATTGACGACTGAGCGCGGCAGGCTCGCGAGCTTGGAGATATTCGCGCCCGCCAGCTTCGCGTTGGCTGAATCGCCGGCGCCGGCATACAGGCCCTGCAACGCCTGCCAGCTCGCTGACAGGGTTGGATTGAGCATCACAGCGTGCAGATAAGCCGCTATCGCAGCTGCGCTCTGACCGACCGCCCGCAGGCAATGGCCTCGTTCCTGAAACAGGCGCCCGTAGTCCGGATGCAGCCCCTCAAATTGCTCGAGCGTCCGCAGGGCATCTGCAATCCTGCCGCCGTAGCGCTGGCTGACAGCGAGCAGATAGAGGACGTCGCGGTTCTCGGGGACTTCGGCGAGCAAGGAGCGCGCGGCAGCTTCGCATTGCACGAACTGCCGCGCTTCCACCAATCCTCGCAAGCGGAGCACTTCCTGCTCGACACGGGATGCAGGACGCTCAGGAGTGACTACCGCCATTGCAAGTGAACTGACCTCGTTTACTTCTTCTCCGAGAACCTGTAGCTGAACCGCACGCCCAGGGTCCGCGGACGATTGACTGTAACTGCCTTGTACCACTGGCGGTAATTGGAGAACAGCTCGGCTCGCGTATCCGTCAGATTCTCTCCGTACAGCTCGGCCATCCACGCATCCTTGTTGACGCCCACGGCGGCGTCATAAGTGGTGAAGCCGGGGTTGTCGTAAGCTATGGAATTGCCCTGCAGGTCCTTCGTCAGTCGATCGGTCGATGACAGCGAGTGCGCCTGATGCACCACGCCAGCCTGCGCAAACGGCTCATATCCGGCAAATTCGAACTGATAGCGCAGATGGATGTTGCCCTGGAACGGCGGTGAGCCGGCCAGCGGATCGCCCAGTTGACCGCCCGGGTTCGACAGGCCCAGCACCGCGCCGGTCTTCGGATCCGTCAAAGTAGCGAAGTCGATCGGCTGCCCCTTCAACGGGCCGAACTCGTACGTGAAGGCGGACTCCTTGACCAACTCGCTGTGGTTCCAGGAGGCCCCCACATTGACGGTCAGCCCGCGCACGATGACGGCCGCCAGGGTCGTTTCAATACCCTTGACACGATAGTCGCTGCCGTTGGCGTTGAACGTCAGGTTGCCGGTCACACCCGGATCAAACAGCGAGATCTGCGTGCCCTTCCAGTCCTCCCGGTAAATTGCGCCGTTGAACTGAATGCGATGGTCCAGCCACTCGGTTTTCCAGCCGATCTCGTTGTTGGTCAGGTTGTCGGGACCGAACGGTATCGGCGGAGCCCACACCCCGGTGAGCGGCGATGAGCTCTCGACCGAGTTCGGACGGTTGAAGCCACCGGCACGGAAACCCTGCGACCAGGTGTAGTACACCATGACATCGGGAGTGACCTTCCAGGTTACATTGGCGCGGCTCTTGAATCCCTTGTACAGCTTGTCCAGGTGCAACGCATCCAGGTTGGTGAAATTGGAATGGTTGACACAGGGGCTGGTGGGCGTTGCGGTTCCCGAGAAGTCCTTGCAGCCGAAGCTGCCGACAACCGCCCCCTTCTCGCCGGTGTCGATGCGGTAGTAGCGGGTGCCGCCGGTAATTGTCAGCACCTTGGGGATGATGTCGACATCCACTGAACCGAACACGGCCTTCTGCGAGTAGCCACGCTTGATGTCATCGAAGAAGGCGTCGCTGCTGTTACGAATGTTCGGGTTGTTGACCGATGGTGTCAGGAGCTGCAGCACGGCGCCAGGAGTGCCGTAGCGCACCGGATGGCCGTCCGGCAGCAGTGCTGATCCGTTCAGTGTGTAATAGCCGGTCGGAGGGGCGATGCGGCCGAAGTAATCGCTGGCGGTCTCGTACAGCCAGTCGACCTGCTCGTCGATCTTGTAGTCTTCGTAGAAGAGGCCCGCGAGGCCGCGAATCCGCAGGTCATCCGGAGTGCTCAGGCGGAACTCGTGGCTCTGGTGGGTGTTGCGCTCGATGTCGTGCCACGTGGCGCTCGGTGAGAAACACTGCGCCTGCTTCGTGATCGAGGTTCCGGAGCTCACGCACTGATAGTAGTTGGCATACTTGCCACGCGTGTAGTTGGTGTAGTCCTGAACCTGTTCGATGTTGCGGACGAGATAGCCGCCTGTATATACCGCCCTCAAGGGTCCAACGCGGCCGTTCAGCGTCCAGGCCGTGTTCTCAAAGCGATCCTTGTTGAACGACGGATTGTACAACTGCACGGTCAGGTCGGGCTGCGGCGTGCCATCCGATGCAATCTTCTGCTCGGCGAACACTCCATCGGCCTCGAGACTCTGATACGACTGGGTCAGCAGCACATTCCAGTCGTCGTTGATCTGGTACAGGATTTCGCCACGAATGCCCTTGTAGTAGGCCGGGTTGATATCCTTGGCGACGAGGTTGTTGTTGTTGACGGACTGGCAGTTGGCCGGACAGGCGTGGTACTGGTACGCGGCACCCGGCTCGTTCGGAGTCCTGCTGAAAGTACCCGGTATGTTGTCAATATAACCGCCGCGGTTCTCGTTGTAGACCACCGCGCGCACGGCGAGATGGTCGGCAATCAGCGGGATATTGAGCGTTGCATCAATGTTGCTGCTTTGGGCGCCGTGCGCGGTGGTCGCATAACCGGCGTTGAAATTGGCCTCGACCGTATTCAGCTTCGGCTTGTTGGTGATGTAGCGAACCACGCCGGCCTGGGCGCCCGCGCCGAACAATGTGCCCTGCGGTCCCTCGAGAACCTCCACGCGCTCCATGTCGGCGGCATAGATATCGAGATTTCTGCCGGGCAGTTGGCCCGACTGCTCATCCAGGTAGATCGCGACGTTCGGGAAAGTACCCACCACGCCTACCGCCTGGACACCGCCCACCGCGGAGGCCAGTCCACGCATGTAGATGTTGTTCAGGCCGGGGCCGCCGCCTTGGGAGGTGACGTTCGGCAGGTATTTGACGAAATCGTCGAACGTCGTGACATTCAGCTTGCCGAGTGCCTCCCCGGACAGCGCCTGAATGGTGATTGGAACGTCCTGGGATTTCTGCTCGCGGCGCTGCGCGGTAACGACGATTTCGCCGATGACCAGGCCGTTATCCTCCGCCGGCGTCGACTCCTCCGCCGGAGTATCCGCAGGTGCGGCACTGGCGGCAGCGGCGTATGCGCTCAGGATGGCTGCGACGGCGCAGTACACTTTACGGTTTGCTTTCAAGCTGCTCTCCCCGCCAGATATATAATTAGTTGAAATAGTCTTTCGGAAGAACCCCACCCGAGCCCCCATGTCATGCGCCGATGTTGCCGTGCGTCGTCGCGCACATACAACACGGCCCTCGGCGGGCGGCACCCCCAACTCAAACTTTCACTTCATGCCGTCCCTTTCAAGCGGATTAATTGGATCGCTCCATCGAATTTAATCATGGCAACGTCCTGACAACCACCCGCGCTGATCCGTTGGGTGATGGCAACACAGGCCGGGCTGTCGCGAAATGAACAGCGGCGACATATCGCCTGTATAGAGGCGCCTATGGGACCTCAGGGGCCTGTCGGCCCACTGAATAGCCACGGCGGAGGCGTCAGAACTGTCTTACAGACGACCGGGGAAGCTTCCGATAACGTCAAATCGGGTTTGCGGCGAGCATGGCTCGCACAACGCAACGCACGGGTCGCGGGGCGGCGGGAGTAAAACCAAATGCTTCACTACGCAGTCGTATTTTTCATTATTGCCATCATTGCCGCGATTCTGGGCTTCGGCGGTCTTGCCGCGGGCGCAGCCGGCATTGCGAAGGTGCTGTTCTTTGTGTTCCTGATCCTGGCTGTTCTGACTTTCTTGCGTCGCGCTTAGCGACTATCTCGAGCGGGGCGACGCGCAAGGCGTCGCCCCGGGGTTTGTGGCTCCGAGGCATAATGGGGAATGACCACATCCCCGTTAGCCAATTTCTTTGTCGGTGCATTTACCGTTGCCCTGATTCTGGGCACAGGCCTGCGAATGTGGCTGAGTGGCCGCCAGATTGCTGCTGTCAGGGCGCACCGCAACCACGTCCCCGCCCCCTTCACTGACCGGGTGTCCTTGGCCGATCATCAGAAGGCGGCCGATTACACTATCGCTTCCATCAACTTTGGTCGCAGGTCCGTCATTATTGACGCGCTTGTTACGCTCGCCCTCACGGTCGGCGGGGTCATCGGTCTCATCGACCGCATGTGGCAGCACAGCATGGGCGCGGCCAATGGTCTCTGGACCGGCGCTCTGGTCATTCTCTCGGTGGTCATCCTGACGGGTGTCATCGATCTCCCCTTCTCCCTGTGGCGAACCTTCAGGATCGAGGCGCGCTTCGGCTTCAATCGCATGACGCCTGCCCTGTTTGCAGCCGACCTGGCCAAGAGTTGCCTGTTGGGGCTGTTGATTGGCGGTCCGGTGGTGCTTGCGGCCATGGCGCTGATGGATCGCGCCGGCCCCTACTGGTGGTTGTACGCCTGGGTTGGGTGGATGGCCCTGATGCTGCTGATGACATGGGCCTGGCCGGCGTTTATCGCGCCGTGGTTCAACAAATTCACGCCCCTCGAGGACGCGGAGTTGAAACAGCGCATCGAGGCCCTGCTGCAGCGTTGCGGCTTCCAATCCGAGGGCGTGTTTGTAGTTGACGGGTCGCGACGCTCGGCACACGGAAATGCTTATTTCACCGGCATGGGGCGCCACAAGCGCATCGTGTTCTTCGACACGCTGTTAGCCCGTCTCAGTCACTCGGAAGTCGAGGCCGTGTTGGCTCACGAGCTAGGGCACTTCAAGCTCAAACACGTTCGCAAACGCCTGGTGGTGACCATGGCCGGATCGCTCGGTGCGCTGGCGCTGTTGGGCTGGCTGAGCGCACAGGTGCAGTTCTACTCCGCGTTCGGGGTGCAGATCCCCTCTTCTCACGCGGCCCTGTTGTTGTTCATGTTTGTCATGCCCGCGTTCGGTTTCTTCGCAACGCCGCTCGGCTCGCTGTGGTCACGGCGTCATGAATTCGAGGCGGATGCGTTTGCAGCTCAACATTCGAGCGCCGGCGACCTGGCCATCGCACTGGTCAAACTCTACCGCGACAACGCGACCACTCTGACCCCCGACCCTCTCTACTGCGCGTTCTATTATTCGCACCCACCCGCGACGCAGCGGATCGAGCATCTACGGCGCAATGAAATAGAGATCAATCGTCTTCCCAACCCGCTCAACGGGCCGGTAAGCATCTAGCCAGGCGTAGCCGAGGGGCTCGTGCTCCCGGCTCAGTGCCGTGATGGCTATCCAGCCCGTTGCGGGCTGCTTGGGTGGAAGCAGAATAAAGGGTGGCAGCGCCTCCCGTGAGAGGTCGGCAGTGCCCTGATAGGCGAGGCTGACGCTGGGCACATGCAACTCGACGAGCCGGCGCTCCAGCCGCTTCAGATCCTGTGCCCAGTCGAGATCCGAATCGACCAGCACATGTTGCGGATCGCTGACCAACTCATTGAAATAAGGAAAGTAATCAGGATAGGCGGTCACGAGAGTGCTGACCTGCCAGAAGACGAGCAGGACGGCCACGGCGGTACCCAGACGCGGCAAGGCACGCCAGGCGCTCATGAGCGCATAGGCAGCTCCCAGCACGAGGAAGGGATACAGGATCAACACGTGGCGGATGCCGATATTGATACGGCTGAAGACGCTCGCGAACACGAGGAGTGTCACAAACAGCACGACCGGCGCCATCCGCCACGTACTCGCCCAGCGCAACCCATCTCGCGCCAGGAGAAACAGACCCGCGACACCCGTCAGCAACACCGGTAGTGGAGTTTTGACGGCCAGTGCCACCAGATAGAAGTACCACCAGCCACCGGCCCGGAGGTTGCCCAGGAGGAAGGACACGTGGCCGGTGTCGTTGTGGGCTTTCAGGGCCATCACCCCTTCGGCGTAATTCCACCACGCCGCCGGCAACTGCAGTTGTTGCAACAGTCCGCTGCCGGCCCCGCCGTCCGGAAAGAGATACACCAGAACCCAATTGAACCGGGGCGGCATCGGGACTATGTGCAGCCCGTTCAATCCATACGCCAGCGTAATCGGCACCAAAGTCATCAGCGCCATCAGACCGAGCCCTGCCAGCCGGCGCCGCACACTGACGGCGGGCGGCGCCACGGACAGGAATGTACGCAACATCAGCAACACCAACATGCCCAGCCCGATGAACGGAATGGCAGACAACTTGGTGCAGACAGCCACCCCCGCGGCCAGACCAAATGCGACGGCATCGCGCCGCCAGCCTCTGACCAGCCACTTCTGCAACAGGTAAAGCGCCAGCAGCGTCGTGGCGGTGCCGGGAACATCGAGGGCGGCCAGTGCCGCATGCCCGAGTATTGGCGGCACGCAGACGAGCAGAAGCACCGCGAGTAGAGCTGCTCCTTCGGACTCGGTGACCTGCCGTCCCCACAGCCACATGGCCCACAGCAGGACCGGCAGAAATGGCAAAGCCCCCAGTCTCGCCAGCATCAGCGTGCGATCGTAGTGACCCCCGTCGTACAGGATGTCGATTCCCTCCTGCGTGCCATCAGGAGGTGGAGTTCCGAATGAATGGGATCCCGCGAGGTGGGGGCCCAGCGCGATCAGGGCGCGCGCCAGCGGCGGATGCTCGGTGTCAAATTCGTATTTGCCCTGATCCACCAGCTCCATGCCGGCGGCCAGGTGCTCGGGTTCATCCCAGGTATGACCAAACACCCGCCACGTACTGGCGGCGAGCAGGCAGGCAACGACAATGAGAAGGATGAGTCCGGAGCGGATCAAGCGCCGAACGGATGACGCAACACAATAGTCTGGTCGCGGTCCGGCCCAGTGGAAATCATCCCGATCGGCACATCCACGAGCTGCGCGAGCCGCTCGAGATACCGGCGCGCATTCACCGGCAGTGCATCGTAGTCCGTGATCCCTACAGTGGACTCCTTCCAGCCGGGGACTTCCTCATAGACGGGCTCCACGCCGGCGTAGCCGTCGATGGATAGAGGCGGCTCCGCAACCACCTCGCCGTTGATCCGGTAACCAACAGCCACGCGAATCGTATCGAGGCCGTCGAGCACATCCAGCTTGGTGATGCACAGGCTGGAGACGCTGGAGTGAACGATCGCGCGCCGCAGGGCCACGGAGTCAAACCATCCGCACCGCCGCCGCCGGCCCGTGACGGAGCCAAACTCGTGACCGACCCGTGACAGGTGCTCGCCGTATTCATCAAACAGCTCGGTGGGGAAAGGACCCGCGCCCACGCGCGTGGTGTACGCCTTCACGATACCGATCACTTCGTCGAAGCACCGGGGTCCGAGGCCAGTGCCCGTGCCTGCGTAGCCGGCTGTTGTATTTGAAGATGTCACGTACGGATAAGTGCCCAGGTCGATGTCCAGCATCGCGCCCTGAGCGCCCTCAAACATGACGTTCGCGCCATCGCGGCGCAGTGAATGCAGTGCCAAGGTGACATCCGTGACTAATGGAGCAATCTTCTCCGCGAGGGATAATTGTTGATCCAAGGTCTTCTGGAAATCCACCGACGGAAGTCGGAAATAGTGCTGGAGCACGAAGTTGTGGAAATCGAGCACTTCGCCGAGGCGCGCGGCAAAACGGTCTCGTTGGAACAGGTCCGCGACCCGCACGGCGCGCCGGGCGACCTTGTCTTCGTAGGCAGGGCCGATTCCGCGACCGGTGGTGCCGATGGCATTCGGTCCCCGCGCCACCTCACGGGCCTTGTCGAGCTCGATATGGGACGGAAGAATGAGCGGACAGTTCGGTGAGAGCCTCAGGCGCTCGAACACGGGCACGCCCTGCTCCATGAGCATCGCGCTTTCCTTGATCAGCGCATCGAGCGAAAGCACCACGCCGTTGCCGATGTAGCATTTCACCTGTTCGCGCAGGATGCCCGACGGAATCAGGGACAGGATGGTCTTTTTGCCGCCGATGACCAATGTATGGCCGGCGTTGTGACCGCCCTGGAAACGCGCCACGGCAGCTGCGCGCTCGGTCAGAAGGTCGACGACCTTGCCCTTGCCTTCATCGCCCCACTGCGTGCCGATGATGACGACGAACTTGCCCAAGACTGGCCCCTTACCTGTTAGCGCACCAAAAATAGAAGGATCACGCCGACCAGCATGCTGCCGAGCCCCGCGATGCGCAGCTCACGGTCCGTCGCATCCAGCAGCCGCGCGAAAGCCCGCTTGACGCCACGGGGGTGCAGAAACGGGGCGATCCCCTCGAACACGAAGAATAGCGCCAGGGCCGCGAGCAGGTCGGAGAAATTCAGGGACACGCGAGTTTTCCGCCCTCAGCGTTTGCTGCCGGGGCCGGGATCCTTCAGGTACTTGAAGAACTCGCCGTCCGGCGAGATGACGAGCAGGTCACCGTCCTTGCCCAGTGAGCGCTCATAGGCCTGGAGACTGCGGTACAGGGCGTAGAACTCCGGGTCCTTGGAATAGGCCTTGGAATAGATCTGCGTGGCAGCCGCATCGCCATCGCCCCGGACTCGCAGCGCATCGCGCTCGGCGTTCGCAAGGATCTCGGTGCGCGACCGCTCGGCCGCAGCGCGAATCCGCACACTGGCACTCTGACCCTCAGCACGCAGCTTGCTCGCGATCTTCACGAAGTTCTGCTTCATGCTCTCGTAGACGCGCGTGCTGACATCATCGGGAAGGTCGATACGCTGAACGCGCACATCAACCAGGTCGATTCCGAGATTGCCTACATTGCGGCCGGCCTGGCCGATCATGTCTTCGGTCACAGCCGCGCGATCCGCAGATACGATCTGCTCGAGGGTCCGCTGCGCCACGACGCTCTTGATGCCGTCCTTGACGATCTCGGCGATGCGCTCGCCGGCGAAATCTTCGCGACCGCCCGTCGACTGGAAGTAGCGGGATGCGTTGTTGACCTTCCACTTGACATAGAAGTCAACGATCAGGCCACGGTTGTCATTGGTCAGGAACGTTTCGCCGGTGTAGGACAGTGACAACACCCGGCGGTCGAACTTCACGACCTGGTCCCAGGGCCACTTCCAGTGCAGTCCCGGATCATCGTAGATGCCCACGATGGCACCAAACTCGGTACGGATGGCCACCTGGGCCTGGCTGACGGTGAACGGCGAAGTCAGCGCGATGAGCAACGCTGCTATGAGAATCACGATGGGAACGACACGCGAGGGCATCATCGATCCCCCCTGCCACGGGCCTCAACAGTCACCGAGTCCGGCTCCTGTTGCTTCGGCGTCGAGCTGCCGCTTTCATCACGCCCTGTGATCACTGCCGTGGATGTCCCATCGTCGCGTGAATTCGATTTTTCCAACAGCTTGTCGAGCGGCAGATACAGCATGTTGCCACCCGAGCCGTTGGCCGTCTTCGTATCGATCAACACCTTGTGAGCCCGTGTCAACACGTTCTCGATGGTATCCATGTACAGGCGCTTGCGCGTCACGTCCGGCGCCTGTGAATACGCCTGCTCGAGCTGCAGGAAGCGCGAAGTCTGGCCTTCCGCCAGTGCAGTCACCTGCGCCTTGTATGCTTCCGCGTCCTGCTGCATGCGGGCGGCGGCACCCTGCGCCACGGGAATGATGCTGTTGGCGTAGGCCTGCGATTCCTTGACGAAACGTTCCTGGTCGGCCAGCGCCTTGTTGGCGTCACGTTGCGATGGAATAACTGCTTCGGGGACCTGCACGTCCGTCAGGTTCACGGTAGTGATGGTGATGCCGGTGTTGTAGGCATCGAGCGTCCGCTGGATCAGCTCCTTGGCCCGCCGGGTGATCTCCGGACGCGTCTTGCCGACGAGGACGTTATCGAGCTCGCTGCGGCCGACCACCTCGCGGATGGCCATCTCGCTGACTTCACTCAACGTAGCTTCGGGATCCTTGACCTGGAACAGCACCTTCTTGGGGTCGCTGAGCTGGTACTGCACGGCAAAGCGAAGCTCGACCAGGTTTACGTCGGACGTCAGGACCCGCGACTTGTACTCACTCGACTGGACGCTGGCGACATTGACTTTGATGAGCTGCTCAATGGGCCACGGCCAGCGCCAACCCGCCCCCTGGGTGCGGATGTCCACCAGCTTGCCAAAACGCAGGATGACGCCCTGCTCGGCCGCCTTGATCTGAAACAGGCCACTGAACAGCCACAGCACCAGCGCCACGACGCCCACGAGAATGAGGATCGAACGCCCCCCCTCGGTACCACGCCCGCCACCGGGGCGGAACAGGGACTCCAGGCGTCGTTGCCAGTTTTTCACGCGTTCATCGAGGTCCGGACCGTTGCCCTGACCGCCGGGCCGGCGGCCTCCCCAAGGATTGTTCTGACCTGGTTGATTCCACGCCATTAGATGAAATTGCTCATGAGGCGTGCTTCGGCCCCGAAACGGGCGTCGATTGTAGGTACGACGTCCCTGTATCACAAGGCACATGAGGCATATCCGCCCCCTCGACCTGCAGGATCTGCACCCCTGCCGTACGGGCGAGAGTCATCAGCTCCACATCCGGCAGCTCCACCGCCAGCTCGATCGAACCGTCATCCGCCGCGTGCTCGTCCCGGACCGCCTTGGCGGCATAGAGCCGCGAGCGGACCGCGCCGGCTGCCGGCTGGATCCGGATCCGGGCCTTGCGGGCAAAGCGGGTGAGCCGCTGAGCCACGACCTGCGCCAGCAGGTCGAGGCCCAGACGTTTTTCCGCAGAAATCCATACCGCCGTCGCCTGGCCGTCGGCATTGCGATCGATCCGCGGCTCGAGCTCCAGGCGATCGATCTTGTTGTAGACCAGGATCTGCGGAATGCGGTCGGCGCCAATCTGGGCCAGCACGCCGTCGACCTGCGCAATGTGCTCCTCGCGCCGCGGGTCACTCGCGTCGATGACATGCAGCAGCAGTGTCGCCTCGCGCGCTTCCGTGAGTGTTGATTGAAACGCGGCGACCAACTCGTGGGGCAGCTCACGGATGAATCCAACAGTATCGGCAGCAACGACGAGCGTCCCGCCCGGGAGCGTTATGCGCCGTACTGTTGGATCGAGCGTGGCAAACAACTGGTCGGCGACATAGGCATCCGCTCCGGTCCACGAGCGAAACAGGGTCGATTTGCCGGCGTTGGTGTAACCCACGAGCGCCAGCGACGGAACCGGAATCTCGGCGCGTGCCTGACGGCCCGTATCGCGCTGTTGGGTGATCTTCTCGAGACGTTTGGTCAGTACCTTGACGCGCTGGCCGATCAGGCGGCGGTCAGTCTCCAGCTGCGTTTCACCCGGCCCGCGCATGCCGATACCACCCTTCTGACGCTCCAGGTGGGTCCAGCCGCGCACCAGGCGCGTGCTGATGTGCTTCAGTTGCGCGAGCTCGACCTGGAGTTTGCCCTCGAAGCTGCGCGCGCGCTGCGCGAAAATATCGAGAATCAGGCCACTGCGATCCAGTACCCGCCGCCCCGTCAGCTTCTCGAGGTTGCGTTCCTGACTCGGTGTCAGAGCGTGATCGACGAGTACAACTTCGGCCTCATTGGCCACGGCCACGTCGCGCAGTTCCTCCGCCTTGCCGCTCCCCATGAAGTAGCGGGAATCGGGGCGGTCGCGGCGGCCGGTTACAGTGGCAACAGGGATCGCGCCCGCGGAAGTCGCGAGCGCCCGGAATTCCTGGAGGTCTTCGGTGTCGACCGGTGTTCCCAGCCCGAGGCGCACGAGCACCGCGCGCTCACCCGTGCGGGGGCGCTCGAAGCTCTTCACGAGCTGGC
>Ga0207703_10000292_pt1 | contig 54983 bp, 49 predicted proteins | sample KBSSwiS12_FD_184304 | JGI IMG/M metagenome (GOLD analysis project Ga0207703, IMG submission 184304) | Switchgrass rhizosphere microbial communities from Kellogg Biological Station, Michigan, USA - KBS Switchgrass S1-2 (SPAdes) (version 2) | ecosystem: Host-associated > Plants > Roots >... | reverse complement strand
ACGCGTGCCGATCGCGGCATCGAACACGCGATCGGGAATGCCGCGGTCGAAGACGACGCGCAGCGCGCGCTTGACCATGAAGCGCGGGTGCTGGCGCGCGAGCGCGCGTCCCGGGTTCTCAGCGCCTTCCTCTTGGTAATCGGCAATGGCATGCGCGGCGAGAAAGCCCGATTCGAGCGCCGTATGGATGCCGCCGGCGGACAGCGGCGACACGAGGCCGGCCGCGTCGCCGATCAGCACGACGTCGCGGCCCGCGAACGGTGACACGGGTCCGCCTACCGGAATGAGCCCGCCGCGGCGGCCGACACGCCGCGCGCCGCTGAAATCGAAGAGACGCGCGATCTTGCGTTCGAAGGCGGGAAGGTCCGGACGGTCCGGTCGCCGGCACGCGAGTCCCACCTGCACCAATCCGCGATATCCCGGCACCACCCAGCCGATGTAGCCGCGCGCCAGCCGCCGGTCGAGAAAGCAATGCAGCCGTTCGGGATCGATGCCCGCGATGCCCTCGTATTCCGCTTCCACGCCGAGCAGGAATTGCTTATTGCGGCCGAGACCGAATTCGGCCGCCACCTGCGAGTTCGGTCCGTCCGCGCCTACGAGATAGCGAACGCGCTCGCCGGAACCGCGCAACTCGAAGCCGCCACCGACGCGGCGCACGCCTTGATAACGCCGCGCGAAGCGCAGATGCGCACCCGCCCGCCGGGCCTCGCGCGCGAACCAGCGCACGAGCGCCGGCGTATCGGTGGCCAGGAAATAGTAGCCGCTCGCCGCGAGATCGAGCGTGGCGAGCGCGGGCGAGTAAAGCCGGATGCCGCGCACGCGCTGCGTCAGCGCGGCGGGAATCTCCCAGCGCTCGGCGGTTTCCTTGACGAGCAGCCCGGTCGTATGCATCCGCAGACCGGCTTCGGATTTGCGGTCGATGACCAGTACCCGCAGGCCGCGCCGCGCTGCGGTTCGCGCGCAAGCGAGCCCGGCGAAGCCGGCACCGATGATGCCGACATCGTAAACGCTCTCAGCCATCGCATGCGTTTTACACCCGCCGCTGGTGGTGCAGCGAAGCGCGCAGCCCCGCCGCGCACAAAATCATCACTTCGCCATGATTCGCCGTCACGAAGCTCAGCGTGCGCCAGCCCTTTCCAGGACCACGACCATTTCCCGAAAGCCATGCGCCTTGGCGAGCGCGAGCGGCGTCGCGCCGCCGCGATCAGGGATATTCACACTGGCGCCCGCTTCCACCAGCGCGGTCAACGTCGCGAGATGGCGAGGTCCGCCATCGCCCAGGACAATCGATTCGATCAGCGCAGTCCACCCCAGGTTGTTGACGTGATCGAGCGGCGCGCCCGCGCGGATCAACCGGCGCACCACGTCTTCGTGACCGAGGTGCGCCGCCGCAATCAGCGCAGTGCCATCGTAGCGGCTCGTCACGTTGGTGGCCCTGCCGCCCACGGCAAGCGCCACGTCGAGCGTCGGCACGTCGCCGGCCACCGCCGCGATCGTCACGATGTCGTAACGATCGGATTCGAGCGCATTGGGATCCACACCCGCTTTGGCCAGCGCGCGCATCGCGGCGTGCTGCCCCGCGAATGCCGCCACGTGCAGCGGCGTTCGTCCATAGGAGTCGCGAACCTTGACGTCGGTCCCTGCGGCGGCAAGTGTCGCGATTTCAGCGCTGTCTCCGCGCAGCGCGGCGGCGAACAGGCCGCGATAGGCCGCCGCGTCCGTCGCCGTTGGCGCGACCTGCGCGCACACGCTGGTGCCGAACGCCAGCAGCGCCGCCACCGTTCCCCGCTTCAGCACGGGTCGTAGTGCAGGTAGCCGGCGACCGCGCCGCTTTTCGTGACGACGCGCTCGAGCTTGCCGCAATTCACCAGCGGCGGCGGCTCGCGGGGCGGATAAAACCGCGGATTGCCGCCGTTCGGCAGCGGCGGCTCCGCCGCGGCGACCGCGTCGATCTTCGGCGTGCCGCGCCCCGTGAGGTCCGCGACGCAATCCACCGAGGAACCCGTCGTCTCGACGATGCGTACGACGCCCGTGCCTTGACTGGCCGGTGCGGCCCTGGACACCCACTTCGCCCGGTTGCCTTCGCGAGCGACGCACAGGTTGACCGCCGGCAGCAGGTCCGGCAGCAAGCGTGCCCAGTCGTCGGGATTCTTCGTCGCGAAATTGGCGACCGGCGCGACGCGCGTGTCGTAGCCGGTGCGCAGCGTGCAGCATCCCATCATGGCTTCGCCAGTTCGCACCGACAACACCGCGCGATGGGTTGCCGCGGCGCGGCACGCTTCCTCGCGCAGCGTGACGACGAGCGTCTCGCGGGGCAGGTGCGTGGAGTCGCCGCGCCAGACAATGAGCTGCGGCGCCGCGGACGCAAGCGGCTGCAGCGCGCCGCGAAACACCACCTCGCGCTTGCCCTTTGCGGTGGTGAGCTCGAACTGCGCGGACACGCGGTTGGCGTCGAGCCGAAAGCCGGGTTCGTCACTGCGGCATTCAAAACCCTGAACGATGGCCACCTGCTGGGCGAGGGCTACGGCGGCCAGCACTGCCGCCGCGACAGCGATTCCGCCGTTGCGTACCCATCGCGTTATCCAGGACATGACCGGTTCTGTTGTTGGCTCGTCGACCCCGCAATATTCGCACAGTCTCCAGCGCAGCAGATAGCCGGCCGGTCGCAGCCGCGACGCTTTTCGTTGTACCCTTTGCATCCAGGAGGAAGTCACGATGAGCAACGAAACCGCGATGCGTCCGGCGGCCCGGAAGCAACCACCCTTTCGCGCCGATCATGTCGGCAGCTTCCTGCGGCCGAAGCGACTCCTGGACGCACGCGATCAGTACAAGGCAGGCGCCCTCACCGCGCCGGGACTGCGCGCCGTCGAGGACGATGCGATTCGCGAAGTCGTCCGCTTCCAGGAAGACCTGGGGCTGCGCGGGATCACCGACGGCGAATTCCGCCGCACCTACTTCCACATCGATTTCCTGACCAGACTGTCGGGGGTCGAGACCAAGGGCGGGATCAACGTCAGCTTCCACAGCGCGGCCGGCAATGTCGATTTCGCGCCGCCGGTGATGCAGGTCACGACCAAGGTGCGCCACGATCAGCCGATCCAGCGAGCCGACTTCGAGTTCCTGAAGTCGGTGACGAAGGGCACGCCCAAGGTGACGATTCCGTCGCCGACGATGCTGCACTTTCGCGGGGGCCGCGGCGCGATCAGCCGCGACGCGTATCCGGACCTTGAGGGGTTCTATACCGATGTCGCGCAAGCGTATCGCGACGAGATCGCCGATCTGGCCGCGGCGGGCTGCACCTATCTGCAGCTCGACGACACCAACCTTGCGTATCTGTGCGACGAAAAAATGCGCGAAGGCGCGCGCCAGCGGGGCGACGATCCCAACGAGTTGCCCCGCCGTTATGCCAAGCTCATCAACGCGGCAATCGCCGAACGGCCGGCGAACATGACCGCGTGCGTGCATCTGTGCCGCGGTAATTTCAAGAGCGCGTGGGCGGCGGAGGGTGGCTACGAGCCCGTGGCCGAAGTGCTGTTCAACGAGCTCGCGGTCGACGGCTATTTTCTCGAGTACGACGACGCGCGCTCGGGCGATTTCGCGCCGCTGCGGCACGTGCCCAAAGGCAAGACCGTGGTGCTTGGCCTCGTCAGCACCAAGGTCGGTCAGCTCGAAGGCAAGGACGGTCTCAAGCGGCGCATCGACGCCGCCGCGAAGCTCGTGCCGCTTGACCAGTTGTGCCTTTCGCCGCAATGCGGATTTTCGAGCACCGTGCACGGCAACGACATGGCGATGGAATCGCAGGCGGCGAAACTGAAACTGGTCGTCGAAACCGCGCGCGACGTCTGGGGCGCGGTCTAAAAAAATTCTGGAACAAGGAGGCAACATGTTCACACGCACGCTTGCGCTCTGCGCGTTCGCTCTGACGCTCGCGGTCGGCACCGCCGCCGCGCAGGACACCGTCAAGGTCGGCCTCATCCTGCCGATGACGGGACCGTTCGCGTCGACCGGCCGGCAGATCGACGGTGCCGTGAAGCTGTGGATCCAGCAGAACGGCACCACCGTCGCGGGCAAGAAGATCGAAGTGATCCTGAAGGACGACGCCGGCAACGCGGACACCACGCGGCGCCTGGCGCAGGAATTGGTCGTCAACGACAAGGTGGCGGTGCTGGCGGGCTTCGGATTGACCCCGCTTGCGCTCGCCACGGTGCCGATTGCGACGCAGGCGAAGGTGCCGATGATCGTGATGGCGGCGGCCACTTCGTCGATCACCGAGCAATCGCCGTTCGTGGTGCGGGCCGGCTTCACGTTGCCGCAGGTGACGAGCCCGCTCGCCAATTGGGCCTGGCAAGCCGGCATCAAGAAAGTGGTGACCCTCGTGACGGATTTCGGTCCGGGCATCGACGCTGAGACCACCTTCAAGAACCGGTTCACCGCGCTGGGTGGTCAAGTGCCCGCCGAGCTGCGCGTGCCGCTGCGCAATCCGGATTTCGCGCCGTTCCTGCAGCGCGTGCGCGATGCCTCCCCTGACGCCGTGTTCGTATTCGTGCCGTCCGGCGTGGGTGCGATCTTCATGAAGCAGTTCGCCGAGCGCGGGCTCGACAAGAGCGGCATCAAGCTCATCGGTACCGGCGACGTCACTGACGACGACATCCTGAACGGCATGGGAGACGTCGCGCTGGGGGTGATCACGTCGTTTCACTACTCCGCTGCGCACGATTCGCCGGCGAACAAGGCGTACGTCGCGGCGTACAAGAAGCTCAATGGCGTGCGGCCCAACTTCATGTCCATGGGAGGCTACGACGGGATGCGCGTCCTGTATAAGGCGCTCGAGGCGACCAAGGGCAACACCAGCGGCGAGGCGCTGGTCAACGCGATGAAGGGCCAGGCGTTCGAGAGTCCCCGCGGGCCGGTGACCATCGACCCTGCCACGCGCGACCCCATCCAGAACGTGTACATGCGCAAGGTCGAGCGCGTCGGCGGCGAGCTCTGGAACGTCGAGTTCGCGACGCAGCCCGCGGTTAAAGATCCAATGCACAAGTGACACGCGCGGCGCCTTGAATGGCCGCATTAGCCCAGGCCTCCATTCCGCGGGATCGCGGGAGATAAGCGGCGTCGAGCGCTTTTCCGACGCCGCTTCATCGGCACGCGATGCCGGGGCCCGATGCGCGCGCAGAACGCAGTTCGATAAATGAACTCCGACGCCACGCCTCCATGCTGACCATCCTGTTTGACGGTGTGGCTTACGGGATGCTGCTGTTCCTGATCGCGAGCGGCCTCGCGGTTACGATGGGCCTCATGAATTTCGTCAACCTCGCGCACGGCGCGTTCGCGATGGCGGGCGGCTATCTCGCGGCGATATTGAGCAATCGCATGGGCGTTCCCTTCCTGGTGACGCTGCCGCTCGCGTTCCTGTTCGCGGCTGCGCTGGGCGCGGTGCTGGAACCCACGCTGTACCGGCGCCTGTATCGCCGGTCGCATCTCGATCAGGTGCTGTTCTCGATCGGGATCGTCTTCATGGCCGTGGCGGCGGTCGACTATCTGTTCGGCGCCACGCAGCAATTCGTGCAGCTGCCGCCGCTCCTGCAGGGGAGGATCGAAATCGCCGGCGTCGGCATCGGCGCCTACCGGCTGTTCATCGTGCTCGTGTGCGGGGTCATCGCCGTCGGCCTGCAATGGATTCTCGCCAAGACGCGCTTCGGCAGCCGGCTGCGCGCCGCCGTCGACGATTCGCGCGTCGCGAGCGGGCTCGGCATCAATGTGAATGTCATGTTTCTCGCGACGTTCGCGTTCGGCTCGGGTCTCGCGGGATTGGGCGGCGCGCTGGGCGCGGAATTGCTCGGGCTCGACCCGACGTTTCCGCTGAAGTTCATGTTCTATTTCCTGATCGTGGTCGCGGTGGGCGGGACCACGACGATCACCGGCCCGCTCGTCGCCTCGCTGCTGCTCGGCGTCGCCGACGTGGCGGGCAAATACTATGCCCCCAAGCTTGGCGCATTCATCATCTACAGCGTGATGATTGCCGTGCTGATGGCGCGCCCGCAGGGCCTGTTTGCCCGCGGCGGCGAGCGATGACGCCCGCGTCCGCGCCGGACCGCGATGCGCTGGCGCCGTTTGCGCGGTCCGCGCGCGCGCAGCCGTACGAAGTCGCCATCTGGATTCTGGCCGCGTTGGCGATCGTCCTGTTTCCGGGCCACGCAGCGCTGTGGAACGAAATCGCGATCCTGACGTTGTTCGCCGTCTCGCTCGACCTGATCCTCGGCTACGGCGGCATCGTGTCGCTCGGGCAGGCGGCGTTCTTCGGGACCGGCTCGTATGGGGCGGCGCTGTTCGCGAAACACGCGATGAACGATCCGCTCGCCGGACTCGCCGTCGGCGCGGCAGCGGCAGCGCTGGTCGGCCTTGCCACCAGCATCCTCGTATTGCGCGGAACGGATCTCACGCGGCTGATGGTAACGCTCGGCATCGCCTCGATCCTCTACGAGCTCGCCAATCGCTTTGACCAGATCACCGGCGGCGCGGATGGCCTGCACGGATTTGCCATGCGGCCGCTCTTCGGCCGCTTCGCGTTCGACCTGGACGGCAAGGTTGCCTATTACTACAGCCTCAGCGTGCTGTTCGTGCTGTTTCTGGTCGCACGTGCGGTCGTCCATTCGCCCTTCGGCTATTCGCTGATGGCGATCCGCGATAATCGCATGCGTGCTACCGCCATCGGCATCGACAGCAACCGCCGCCTTGCCGCCATCTACACGCTGGCGGCGGCCATGGCCGGCGCCGCCGGCGCGCTGCTGGCGCAGACCACTGGATTCACGTCGCTCGATTCGCTCGATTTCCATCGATCGGCCGACGTGCTGCTGGTGCTGGTGATCGGCGGCACCGGTTATCTGTACGGCGGCCTGATCGGCGCTGTCGTGTTCGTCGTGATGAAAGACGTGTTGTCGGCGGCCACGCCGCAGTACTGGCAGTTCTGGCTCGGCCTTATCCTCGTCGTCATCGTGCTGGTGGGCCGCGAGCGCATCGTGCGTCCGTGGCATGCGTTGGCTGACCGCCTCAGGCGCAGACCTTGAACCCGCCAGCGCTCGTCACCCGAAGCCTGTACAAGCGGTTCGGCGGCATTACCGCGACGCAGGACGTCACGCTCACGTTACCGCAGGGCGCGCGCCACGCACTGATCGGTCCCAACGGCGCCGGCAAGACGACGCTCGTGAATCTCATCACGGGCATGCTGCCGCCATCGTCAGGCGCCATCGAGCTCGACGGTCACGACATCACGCGGCTGCCCGCGCATCGGCGCGCGCAGCGCGGTCTGGTCCGTACCTTTCAGATCAACCAGTTGTTCGGACAGTTCACACCGTTGCAGACGATCGCGCTCGTCGTCGCCGAACGGGAAGGCATGGGAGCGCGCGCAGTGCGCGCATTGTGCCGGTCGACGAGCGTGGTCGACGAGGCGGCCGTGCTGCTGCGCGAATTCCATCTGACCGACGTCATGCACAGCAAGGTCGTCCATTTGCCCTACGGCAAGCAGCGTCTGCTCGAGATCGCGATCGCGGTGGCCGGGCAGCCGCGCGTGCTGCTGCTCGACGAACCCGGCGCCGGCGTGCCGGCCGGCGAATCGGCGGAAATCCTCGATACGCTGGCGGCGCTGCCCGCCGACGTCGCGGTGCTGCTGATCGAGCACGACATGGATCTCGTGTTCCGCTTCGCGCAACGCATTGCGGTGCTGGTCAACGGGGCGCTGCTCGTCGAGGGCGCCGCCGCCGACATTGCCCGCGATCCCCGCGTCAAGGCTGTCTATCTCGGCGAGGCGAGTCATGCCTGACCTGCTGCGCGTCAAGGGATTGCGCGCCGGCTACGGTGAAGCCGTCGTCATCGACGATATCAGCTTTGCCGTCGGCGAGGGCCAGTCGCTGGCGCTGCTTGGCCGCAACGGCACGGGCAAGACCACGCTGCTTTGCACGCTGGTCGGCGTCACGCGTTATCGGGGCGGCGAGATCGAGCTCCTGGGACAGCCGCTGACGGCGCTGCGCCCGGATCAGCGCGCGGCGGCCGGCATCGGCTGGGTGCCGCAGGAGCGCAATATCTTCAGGTCGCTGACCGTCGAGGAAAATCTCACCGCGGTAGCGCGCGCCGGCCGCTTCACGCCGGCGCGGGCGTTCGAGCTCTTCCCGCGGCTCGCGGAGCGCCGGCACAACCTCGGCACGCAGTTGTCGGGCGGCGAGCAGCAGATGCTCGCCATCGCCCGCGCGCTGGTCCTCAACCCGCGGCTGCTGCTGCTCGATGAGCCGCTCGAGGGCCTTGCGCCGCTGATCGTGGAAGAGCTGCTCGGCGTGCTGGCGCTGCTCGTGCGCGACGAAGGTTTATCGGCGATCATTGTCGAGCAGAATCCGCTGCGCATCCTCGCCATCACCGATTGCGCGCTGATCCTGTCGCGCGGCACGATCGTCCATGCCGCCTCCAGCGCCGCACTTCGCGCCGATGCGGCGACGCTCGACCGTTACCTTGCCGTCGGCGGCGGCCGCATTCACTGAACAACGACGGGGCTTCCATGGCGAAAATCGTCGGCGCAATTGCCACATCGCACACACCGACCATCGGCTTTGCCTTCGACAAGAAGAAGCAGGACGACCCGGTGTGGGCGCCGATCTTCGACGCGTATCGGCCGATTCAGCAGTGGCTCGCGCAGAAGAAGCCGGATGCGCTGGTCTTCATCTACAACGATCACGTCACGTCGTTCTTCTTCGATCACTATTCGGCGTTCGCACTGGGGATCGGAGACGCGTATGCGGTGGCCGACGAAGGCGGCGGTCCGCGCGCATTGCCGCCGGTGCCTGGGCATCCTGCGCTGGCGCAGCATATCGGCGCGTCACTCGTGACCGACGAATTCGACCTTGCGTTCTTCCAGGATCGGGCACTCGACCACGGCGTTTTTTCGCCGCTGTCGATGATGCTGCCGCACGAGCCTCGCTGGCCGACCACGCTGGTACCGCTGCAGGTCGGCGTGCTGCAGTATCCGATTCCATCGGCGCGTCGTTGCTGGAAGCTCGGGCAGGCGCTGCGTCGCGCGATCGAAAGTTTCTCCGAGGACCTGTCGGTCGTGATCGTGGCCACCGGCGGCCTGTCGCACCAGGTCCACGGCGAGCGCGCCGGCTTCAACAATCCCGAGTGGGACAAGCAGTTTCTCGATCTATTCGAGCGCGATCCCGAGCCGCTGACGCGGATGACGCACGCGCAGTACGCGACGCTGGGCGGCTTCGAGGGCGCCGAAGTCATCATGTGGCTGATCATGCGGGGTGCGATGGCGGCGAAGCTCAGCTGCCTGCATCGCAGCTACTACCTGCCGTCGATGACCGGCATCGCCACCGCCATTTACGAGAACGACGCCGCCGCCGCGCCGTTCGACCGAAGCGTACCGCAGCGCGAACGGATGGCCGAGCAATTGGCGGGCGCCGAGCAGCTGACCGGCACGTATCCCTTCACGCTCGCCACCAGCGTCCGCGCGTACCGTCTCAACAAGTTCCTGCATCGGATGGTGGAGCCCGCGCATCGCGCGTTATTCCTGGCCGATCCCGAGAGCGCGTTCGCCGCGGCGGACCTCACCGACGCCGAGCGCGATCTCGTCCGCCGGCGCGACTGGCGCGGAATGATCCACTACGGCGTCATTTTTTTCATGCTGGAAAAACTGGGCGCGGTCGTCGGCGTTTCGAACCTGCATATCTATGCGGCGATGCGCGGCGAGACGCTCGAAACGTTCCAGAAGACGCGCAACGCGCCCGGCGCGCTCTATTCGGTCGCCGGCAGCGACGCGGCGCCGCAGGCGTGGGATCGGGACAGCACCAAGCCCTCGTGATGGCGGCATCACGCCGTGAAGCGGAACAGCGCCTCCGGTGTCTTCCAGAGCAACCGGTGCCGTTGCGCGGCGTCGGGGAACAGGTGGAGGACTAGCGCGAGCAGCACGCCGTAGTCGACGCGCTGCGGCGCGCGCAGGAACGGCCAGTCGGACGCCCACATGCATGCATCGAGCGTGAACGCGCCGATCAGCGCATCGATATAGGGGCGGGCGTCATCGTGCGGATACGGCTCGCGCGAAAACTTCACGATCCCGGAGAGCTTGACGAACGCGCGCCGGGTCGATGCGAGACGCAGCAGCGCGGCGAACCCGGGTTGATCGAGCCCTGCGGCGGGCGTGGGACGCCCGCAATGGTCGATCAGGATGCGTGCACCCGAGCGTTCGAGCATCGGGACGAGTGGCACGAGCTGGTCGTGCTCCACCTGGACCTGGACGAAAAGATCGAGTGCCGCGAGCCTGTCGAGCAAACCTTCCGCATCGGCGTAGTAGTCGACGCCATAATGGGTGACGTTCCATGCCACGCCCACAATGCCGGCGTCCTTGAGCGCTTGAAGGTCGGCGCGCCTCGCGTCGTTGGCGACCACCGCGATGCCCTTGCAGCGGCCGGCGCTATGCGCAATCGCGTCGATGAGGCAACGGTTGTCGAGGCCGTAGCCGGAATTGGGGCCGACGATGAGCGCGTGCCGCGCACCGTACACATCCATGACCCGCAGCAGTTGCGCGGCGGCGCCCATCTCCTGGCCCGCGGGCCGGTAGTGCGTGTCCGCTGCGTACGGAAACCGCGCGGGGTCGAGCACATGGACGTGGCAGTCGATCTTCGGCTCAGCAAAGACATCTTCCACGACTTTGAGCAAATTCAAAGACGGGTCGACGACGTGCGAAGCACCCTTGTCGACCCGTTACTCATAAGAAGTTTCCAAGACATGCGAAGCACCCTTGTCGACCCGTTATCCATGAGAAGTTTTCAAAACGTCGCAGCAATGGCGCTGCGCAGCGCCGGCGTTATTTCCGGCATCACGCCGAACCACGCGTTGAAGGCAGGGCGCGCCTGGTTCAGCAGCAACCCGAGGCCGTTCACCGTGATGTTCCCGCGGGCGCGCGCCGAAGCGAGGAGCGGCGTCTCCGGTGGAAGGTAGATGAGGTCTCCGACCACCGCGTGCTTCGGCAATCGATCCAGCGCGATGTCGAGCGCCGGCTTTCCGGCCATGCCGGCGCTCGTCGCATTCGCCAACAGGGCCACGCCGTCGAGCGCTTCATTGCGCCGCTCCCATGGCACGGCCGTGACCGGCGATCCAAGCTCGTCGGCGATTCCTTTCGCGTGCTCGAACGTGCGATTGACGAGGCGGATCTCGCGTGCCCCCTGCGCGGCCAGCGTCGCGACCACCGCGCGGGCGGCACCGCCCGCGCCCAGCACGACGATCGGCCCGGCATCGGGTCTCCACTTGGGGTCGGCGTCGCGCAGGCTTTGCACGAAGCCGTTGCCGTCGTTGTTGAATCCGCTCAGCGTCCCGTCCTTCTCGACCACGACCGTGTTGACCGCGCCGATCCGGCGCGCCAGCTCGTCGACGCGGTCGATCAGCGGCATGATCGCCTGCTTGTGCGGCGTGGTCACGTTGCAGCCGCGCAGGCCGAGCGCCGCGAGCCCGCGCACGGCGGCGGGGAGGTTCTCGGGCGGTACCGGGAACAGCACGTACCGGCCGGCGATTCCATAGTGGTCGAGCCAGTGGTTATGGATGACCGGCGAGCGCGAATGCGCGACCGGCCAGCCAAGGAGCCCGGCAATGCCGAATTGATGTGGATCGGCCAAGGTCATCGCTCCCGCAGGATGAATGCCTGCATGTGCATGCTATTTGGAGGAGGTCGCCGGCATGGTCGCGACCACTTCCTGCTTGCCGTTGACGACCTTGGTCAGGAAGCTCTCGCGATCGAGGTCGCCGTTCTGGTCGAACGTCACGTCGAGCAGCACGCCCGGGTTGTCCTTCACCGTGAACTTCGCGCCGTGCATCGCCGCGGCGAAGGCCTTCGGATCGAACTTGCCGAGCCGCTCCGTCATCACCTTGACGATGTACATCGCGCTGTAACCCTTGAGGCCGTTGTGGTCGGCCTTGGTCTTGTATTCCTTCTGGAATTTCTCGTCGAACGCCTTGATGGCCGGCTGCGGCGCGTCGGAGGTGAGCCCGACGTGCGCGACCGCGCCGTTCGCCGCGTCGCCGGCGAGCTCGATCACCTTCTGGCTGGTCAGCGTCGTCTCGCCGACGATCGGCTTGTCGTAGCCCTGCTTGCGCAGCTCGCGCAGCGCCCGCGCCGATTCCTCTTCGTTGGTATAGACGACGAGCGCGTCGGCGTTCGACTGCTTCGCCTTGAGCACGGCGCCCGAAAAGTCGAGCTGACCCGGGTCGGTCGAAATGTCGGCGACGACCTTGATCCCCTTCGCCTCGAGCTCCTTGACCAATGTGTCGCGCCCGCCCTTCCCGAAGTCGTTGTTGACCCACATCATCGCCACCGTCTTCGCGCCGACGGTTTCCTTGAGATAGCGCGCCACCTTGGGCATCGCGGCGAGCTGCGTGAACGACGTGCGGAAGATATAGGGATTGCCCTGTTGCGTGATGCTCGCCGCCTCGCCGCCTGTGAAATTGGGAATCTCGGCCTTCCGCGTCTCCGCCATGCTGACGATGATCGATCCGGAGAAGACCGGCCCCATGACCACATAGACTCCCTGGTCCACGGCCTTCTGCGCGAGCGCCTTCGCGATCTGCGGGTTAGACTGGGTGTCGCCGCTGGTGTATTCGACCTTGCGGCCGAGAATGCCGCCCGCGGCGTTGATCTCCTTCACCGCCAGCTTGACGCCGTTATCGAAATTGGTGCCCGACGTCGTGCCGGTGCCCGAAAGCTCGACCAATCCGGCGATTCGCCCGGCTCCTGCGCCGACGCGGCATCCGTCAACGCCAGCAGGCACAGCGCCGCGGCGATCCCGCTGATCTTGTTCATGGAAAGCACTCCCTCCTCGACACGATACGTGGGACCGCGACTGAAGCGGGGCGGTCCTTGGATGATTGCAGCCAGCGCAAGCAGGCACGGGCAGCCGCTATCGTGCGGATGGTAAACGAATTATCCGGAAGGCTGGCAGTGCCTGATCCTTCCCCTCGCCCCAGCCCTCTCCCCGCGTGCGGGAGAGGGTGAGGGGCGCCACGCTTAGCGTGCCGCGGCGAACTGCTCCGGGCTCCAGCCGCCGCCGAGCGACTTGGCGAAATCGACAATCGACAGCCGGGCGTCGCGTGCTGCGTCGATGCGCAGCGTCTGCGCGGCCAGCAGCGTGCGCTGCGCGTCGATCACTTCGAGGTACGACGTGCGGCCGGCGTCGTAGCGCAGCAGCGCCACTTCGTAGGCCTTGGCGATCTGGTCGCGGCGGTCCGTTTCCGCGGCCAATACCTCTCGCGCGGCGCGGTTGGAGACGAGCGCATCGTGCACTTCGCGAAATGCGATTTGCACGGTCTGCTGGTATTCGACAAGCGTCTGGTCGCGGCGCGCGGTTGCCAATTCGACCTGCGACTCGATCGCCTTCAGCGCAAACAGCGGCTGCACGAGGCCAAGGCCGATATTCCAGATGGCCGCCGGCCCCGAAAAGAGGCTGCTCAGCGCGGCCGATTCGAAGCCGTACGCGCCGGTGAGCGTGAGGGACGGGAAGTAGTCGGCGCGTGCCTGCTGGATGCGCAGATCCGCCGCTGCCATCAGCGCTTCCGAGCGGCGAATGTCGGGGCGGCGCTCGATGAGGCCGGACGGCAGGCCCGCGGGGAGCTCCGGCACCGACGTGGCGTCGTCGATCGATGCGCCACGCGCGACCTCCGGCGTGAACACGGCGCGCGGCGACCGGCCAGTAAGCGTCGCGACCGCCGATTCGAGCAGGCCGATCGCCTGTCGCGCGCGCGCGATATCCGCCACCACCGCCGACCGGTCCGCCTCCGCCGTGCGCAAATCGTATTCGCCAATGAGGCCGCCCTCGAAGCGGTCGCGCAGCAGCTGCACCAAGTCCGTGCGCAGCTTGAGCGTGTCTTCGAGGATGGCGAGCTCGGCGTCGGCCGACCGCAACCGGAAGTACGCGGCGGCAACATCGCCGGCAACGGTAATGCGCACCGCCTCGCGGTAATAGCGCGCGGCGGTCAGGTCGTTGGTCGACGCAAGCAATCCACTGCGATACTTGCCCCAGACGTCGAGCTCGTACGACATCTCGATTGCCACCTTGAAATCGTTGCTGGTCTGCCCGACACCCGGCGGCAGCGGCGGCGAGGTCTTCGCAGATATGCGCGAGCGTCCGCCGTTGCCGGCGAGATCGACGCTCGGGATCAGATACGATTGCGCGAGCAGCACCTGCGAGCGCGCCGCTTCGATGCGGGCAAGCGCTGCGCGCAGATCGAGGTTGTTGGCAAACGCTTCGTCGATCAGCGCGGTCAGCACCGGATCCTCGAACGCGGTCCACCAGTGCTCGAGCAGCTCGTTCTGCGCGGCGGTCGACGACCCCGGCGGCAGATCGAGCTTGGGCGGAACCGGCTGCACCACGGCGCAGCCGGCGAATGTCGCGGCGACCAGCGCCGCCAGCAGTGTTCTAGTCATGTTGATCTCCCGCGACGCCCCGCGGCGGATGCCCGGGCGTGGGGTGCGGCGCGTGGTGCGCGTGCTCACGCGCATGCTGCACTTCGGCCAGCAGCTGGTCCCTGCTGCGCGATTCGCGGAGGCGGCGATCGGTGATGAGCCGGTAGAACAACGGCACGAAGAAGATCGCGAGGAAGGTCGCGGCGATCATGCCGCCCATCACGCCGGTGCCGGTCGAATGACGCGCGCCGGCGCCGGCGCCGGTCGAAATCGCGAGCGGCAACACGCCGAAGATGAACGCGAGCGACGTCATCAGGATCGGCCGGAAGCGCAGCCGCGCCGCTTCGACGGCCGCGGCCGACGCCGACATTCCCTCGTGCTTTTTGAGAACCGCGTATTCGACGATCAGGATCGCGTTCTTCGCGGCGAGGCCCAGCAGCGTCACGAGGCCGATCTGGAAATAGACGTCGTTGGTCAGCCCGCGCAGATAGATCGCAGCCAGCGCGCCGAACGTGCCGAACGGCATCGCCAGCAGCACCGAGAACGGCAGCGACCACCTTTCATACTGCGCGGCGAGGATCAGGAACACCATGATCACCGCAAGGCCCAGTGAGAACGTGGCGGCGCCGCTCGAGCGCTTCTCCTGGTACGACGTACCGCCCCAGTCATAGCTGAAGTCGCTCGGCAGCACTTCGTTGGCGATCGCCTCGACCCGCGCGATCGCCTGGCCCGAGCTATAGCCGGGCGCCGCCTGGCCGAAGATCTTCACCGCCGGCAGGTTGTTGAAGCGGTCGAGTGAATCGGGGCCGGAAATGTACTTGACCGTCGCGAGCGACGTCAGCGGAATCATGTCGCCCGTGGTCGATCGCACGTAAACGGCGCCGATGTCGTCCGGTCGCGTCCGATACGAGGGCTCCGCCGACATGAGCACCTGCCACGCGCGGCCGTACTTGTTGAAGTCGTTGACGTAGTACGTGCCGAGCGTGGCGGACAACGCGCTGAACACCTCGGTGATCGGTACGCCTACCTTTTTCGCCTTTTCGCGGTCGACGTCGACGAAGAGCTGCGGCACGTTGGCGCGCCACAGCGTTTGCGCGCCGCCCAGTTCCTTGTCGGAATTGACGCGTTGCAGGAACTGCTGCGTGACTTCGTTCAGCCGCTTGGCGCCGCCTTCGCCACGGTTCTGGATGTAGAACTCGTAGCCGCCCGCCGTACCCAACCCGAAGATTGGCGGCGGGTTGAACGCGAGGACCAGCGCCTCTTTGATGTGGCCGGTTTTTCCGAACAGCTCCCCGACAAGCTGCGCGGCGGTCACCTTGCGGTCGTCCCAGGGAATCTGCGTGACGAAGATCGTTGCGGCATTGTTGCGGAAGCCGCCGCCCAGAAAGTCGAAACCGGTGAAGGCAATGATGTCGGCGTTCGCGGGGTTCGAGCGGATCGCCTGTTCGACCTGCGCGACCACCTTGTCGGTGCGCGTGAGCGTCGCGCCGTCCGGCAGGATCACCGCGCTGATGTAGAACCCCTGGTCTTCGTCCGGGACGAGGCTGCCCGGCGTCACGCGCCACAGCCAGATCACGATCGCAACCATTCCGGCGAACACGAGGACGCCGATCGCGGCGCGCCGGATCATCCACGTGACCCCCCACGTGTAATGGCTGGTGACGCTCGTGAAGAAGCGATTGAACGCGGCGAAGAAACCGCGCTTGGGCGGTGCACCGTGCTTCAGGACCAGCACGCACAGCGACGGCGTCAGCGTCAGCGCGACCAGGCCGGAGATCACGACGGCGATCGCGATCGTCACCGCAAACTGCCGGTAGAGCTCGCCGGTCAGGCCGCCCAGGAATCCGATCGGCACGAACACGGCGGTCAGCGTGAGCACGATGGCGACGATCGGCCCGGTCACCTCGTGCATGGCCTTGATCGCCGCTTCGCGCGGCTTGGCACCATCCTCGCGCATGATCCGCTCGACGTTCTCGAGCACGACGATCGCGTCGTCGACGACGATACCGATCGCCAGCACCATCCCGAACAGGGTCAGCGTGTTGATCGAATAGTTGAGCAGGTACAGGCCCGCGAACGCGCCGAGCAGCGAGACCGGGACCGCGACCAGCGGGATGATCGTCGCGCGCCAGCTTTGCAGGAACAGGTAGACGACCAGGAACACGAGGACCATCGCCTCGCCCAGCGTGAACAGCACTTCCCGGATCGACACCTCGACGAAGCGCGTCGTGTCGTAAGGAATCGCGTAGGTGAGACCCTCGGGGAAGCGGGTCTTCAGCTCGGCCATCGTGGTGCGCACGGTCTTCGCGACTTCGAGCGCGTTCGCGCCCGGCTGCAGGAAGATGCCGACGAGGGTGGCCGACTTGCCGTTGATGCGGCCGATGAAGTCGTAATCCTTCGAGCCGAGCTCGACGCGCGCGACATCCGACAAGCGCACTGTCGAGCCGTCGGGATTGGCGCGGACGATGATCTTGGCGAACTCGGCGGCGTCGGAGAAGCGTCCCTGCGTCGTGATCGTGTAGACGAGGTCCTGGCCTTTGGTGATCGGCGCCTGGCCGACCTTGCCGGCGGCGAACTGCGCGTTCTGCTCGTTGACGGCGCGGATGACATCGCCCGGGGTCATCTTGAGTTGCGCGAGCCGGTCGGGCTTCAACCAGATCCGCATCGCGTAGTCCTTGGCGCCGAAAATCTGCACGTTCGTGGTGCCGGGCAGCCGCTTCAGACGGTCGAGCACGTTCAACGTCACGTAGTTCGACGTGAAGAGATCGTCGTAGCGGCCGTCGGGTGCGTAGAACGCGAGCACCTGCAGGAACGACGAGCTGCCGCGCTCGACCGACACACCCTGCCGGCGCACTTCCTCGGGAAGCCGCGGCTCGACCTGCTTCACCCGGTTGTTGACGTTGACCGAAGCAGTGTCGACGTTAGTGCCGATCTCGAACGTCACCTGGATCTGCACGACGCCGTTCGCCGACGACGTCGAGCTCATGTAGATCATGTCCGGTACGCCGTTGATCGCGTTTTCGATCGGCGCAGCCACCGTTTGCTCGAGCGTCTCGGCCGAGGCACCCGGATAGACCGCCTGCACCGTCACGACCGGCGGCGCGATTTCCGGGTACTGCGCGATCGGCAGCGTGCGCATCGCCGCCAGCCCCGCGAGCACCAGGAACATGGAGATGACGGCCGCAAAGATCGGCCGGTCGATGAAAAAACGGGAGAACATGACGTGGGGCCTTTACGCCTTGGGCGCCGACTTGGCGTCCTTGGGGGGCTCGGCTGGAGGTGCGCCGGGTGCGCCCGAGGCGTCCGGTGCTTTTGGTGCGGCGCCGGGGGCTCCAGGGGGCGCGCCGCCGCCGCCCAGCTTGATCGGCGCACCTGGCCGCAATTTGGCGACGCCGTCGACGATCACGACATCGCCGACTTTGAGCCCGGACTCGACGACCCACAGGTTCGTGCCGTCCAGAGTGACCCAATCGCCAAGTGTCACGAGACGAACCGCGGCGATATCCTTGCCGTCCTTGTCCTTGTCGACGACGTAGACGAACTTGCCCTGCGTCCCGTCGAGCACCGCCACCTGCGGCACCGCGAGCGCGTTGTTGCGCACGGCGCCGTGGAGCTTCACGCGGACGAACTGGCCGGGCTTCAGCAAGCGGTCGGCGTTGGAAATCTCCGCCCGCATTTCGAACGTTCCCGTCGCGGGATTGATCCGCGTGTCGGAAAAGTTGATCTTGCCCTTGCGATCGAGCGTGGATCCGTCGGCCAGGCGCACCTGCACGTCGTACGCGTTGTCCTTCGGCAGCGTCAGCCGGCCCTCCGCCACCGCACGGTTCAGCGCAAGCTGCTCGTTCTCGGCGATCGAGAACGGAATCCACATCGGGTCGACCTGCGAAATGACCGTCAGCAGCGTGTCGTTCGCGGAGACCAGGCTTCCCTCGGATTTGGGAGCGCGGCTCGACAGGCCGGTGATCGGGGCGGTCACGCTGGTGTAGCCCAGGTTCAACTGCACTTCCGCGAGCCGCGCCTGCGCGGTCTTCACCGTGGCGTCGGCGATCTCCAGATTGGAAGCGGCGTCGTCGGCTTCCTTTTGGCCGACGGCCCGCTTTTCGGCGAGCGGCTTCAAACGCGCGAATTCGCGTTCGGCCTGCGACCTTTGTGCCTGGGCACGCGCGAGGTCCGCCTTCAGGGCATCCGTCTGCGCCGCCAATGGCCGGGGGTCGATGACGAACAGGACCTGCCCGGCCTTCACCGGCGCGCCTTCCTGGTAGAGCTTGCGTTCCAGGATGCCGGTCACGCGCGCACGCACCTCGACTTCCTTCGAGCCGGTCGTCTGGCCGACGTATTCGTAGGTCGCCGGCAGCGTCTTCGGCTCGAGCTTGATCGTGGTCACCTCGGCCGGGGGAAAGCCCTGGAAGCCTCCGCCGTGCTGACTCTGGCCACAGCCGGCAACGACGGCAATGAAGACAAAAGGAAGGGCGCGGATCGCGAAATCGCGAGCTGGATCGGGCATGGGACGGGCTCCTGACGGACGGTGCAGCACTACACTTTTGGTGCGGTGCAACTTGCCAAGTCATCCAAGATTACATACATTCACGAATGTTTGTAAAGTGAAATTTGCACGGCGGAGCAAAATGGCGCGCAGGACAAAGCTGGAGGCAAAGGTCACCCGCGAGCGTCTGCTCGACGCCGCCGAGGGCCTCTTTTGCGAGCGCGGAGTTACCCGCACGTCGCTCACCGAGGTCGCGACCGCCGCAGGGATGACTCGCGGCGCCGTATATTGGCATTTCAAGGACAAGGCCGACCTCTTTCGCGCGATGTGCGATCGCGCGACGCTGCCGCTCGAAGCGATGTTCGAGCGCGTGGGCGAAGCCGCACCGTCGGATCCGCTCGGCACGCTGCGGGTGCTCGCCATCGGCGCGCTGCAAAACCTGGCGGGCGATCCACGGGCGCAGAAGGTCTTCGAGATCGTCTTTCACAAGAGCGAGCTGGTCGACGAGCTGGCCGACCTCGCGACGACGCATCGACGGGAGCGCGGCGTTTGCCTTGCGCAGATCGAGGACATTATGCGGGCAAGCGCTGCGGCCGGGCAGTTACCGGCGGATCTCGATCCGAAGCTTGCCACGCAGGGGCTGCATGCGCTGATGGTCGGCATCATGCACGAGTGGGTGCTCGATCCCTCGGCCTACGACTTGCATGAAGCCGCGCCGGCGTTGATCGATACGTACCTCGCCGGGCTTCGCCACGGGCCGCCGCGGCGGCGCCCGGCGGTTGCCGGGCCTGGAACCAATACCACTGCTGCGTAGCACTGCGTGCTGCAGTGCGGCAGAGCCGGCATAATATCCGGCTCCGCAACTCCTGTTCAGACAATCAATGGAAACGATCAACCGCGTAGGCGTCATCGGCGCAGGCGCCATGGGCAACGGCATCGCGCAAGCGTGCGCCGCCGTCGGACTCGATGCGGTGATGATCGACGTTCAGGACGCTGCCGTCGCGCGCGGTCTCGCGACCATCGCGGGCAGCCTCGATCGCCTGGTCAGGAAAGACAAGCTGACCGCCGCGGACAAGGACGCGACGCTGGCGCGAATCAAGGGCAGCACGTCGTACGACGAGTTGAAGTCCTGCGATGTCATCATCGAGGCGGCCACTGAAAATCTCGAGCTCAAGCTCAAGATCGTGCGGCAGGTCGATGCGCTCGCCAAACCGGGTGCGTTGCTCGCCTCGAACACGTCGTCGATCTCGATCACGACGCTGGCCGCCGTCACCGCGCGTCCGGACGCGTTTCTCGGCGTGCATTTCTTCAACCCGGTGCCTTTGATGGCGCTGGTGGAGCTGGTGCGCGGTTTGCAGACGTCGGATGCGACCGTCGCGACCGCCGTCGCGTTCGCGAAACGGCTGGCCAAGACGCCCATCGTGGTCAGGAACGCGCCGGGCTTCGTCGTCAACCGCATTCTGTGTCCGATGCTCAACGAAGCGGTATTCGCGCTGCAGGAAGGGTTGGCGTCCGCCGAGGACATCGACAACGGGATGAAGCTCGGCTGCAACCATCCGATCGGGCCTCTGGCGCTCGCGGACATGGTCGGGCTCGACGTGCTGCTGGCGGTGCTGAACGTGTTCTACGCGGACTTCAACGATTCCAAATACCGGCCGGCGACGCTGCTGAAGGAAATGGTGGCGGCCGGCTACCTTGGCCGCAAATCGGGGCGCGGGTTCTACGACTACGCGCAGGGGGCGAGGTGAGCTTCGAGGTAGAAGACCCAAGCATTCACCACACAGAGAACTGCAAAGGAGCGCTGAACTAGAGCATTTGTCGGGTTTCTTCGTGCGCTTCGTGTCCTTCGTGGTTCAAGAATTCGGGGTTCTCATTGTTCTCTGTGTTCTCCGTGGTTCAAGATCTTGTGTTTTCGTGGTTCAGGAATTTGGCCTGGGATCAGTCGTCGAACTGGCGCAATCCCTCGAGATCGGTGACGGTGATCCCGCCGTAGTCGATGCGCAGCAGGCCCGCTTGCTCGAGCCGTTGCAGCGCCTGATTCGCGCGTTGGCGCGATAGCCCCGCCAGTTGCGCAATCTCCTCCTGCGAGATCGGCAGCGCGGGGCCGATCCCCGGGTAAAGATGGGGATTGAACATCGATGCGAGACAGCGCGCGAGCCGCGCATCGGGACCCAATAGCCGGTCGTGCTCGACCATGCCGATGAACTGGCCTAGCCGCTCGTTGAGCTGGGTCAGCAGGAAGCGGTTGAACGGCATGCTGTTGTCGAGCAGCCACATGAACGTCGCGCGCGGCATGTACGCGATCGCGCTCGTGCGCAGCGCGACGATGTCGTAGCGGCGCGGCTCGTCTTTCAGCAGCGACCCTTCGCCGAACCAGCCGCCCGACCCGACACCGACAAAGCTCATCGACTTGCCTTCGGGCGAAACGCTGGTCATCTTGACCAGGCCGTCGATGACGCCGATCCACGACTCGACGACCTCGCCTTTGCGGCATACCAGGCTGCCGGCCGCGCATATGCGCGTCACCGTCTCGGCTTCGATGCGATCGAGATCGGCCGCGGAGAGCGAGCGCGCCCAAGGGGTCGCGCGGAGCATCGCGTGGAAGGTCAACATCGCGTCAGCGTCGGCAGGGCGTTGAAGATTGCCGATTTGGAGGGCAATTGTCGGCGCAACGACAACCTTGGCCGCGATTTCCCCCTAGAGTCGGTCCGCCAGTCATTCTAAAGGGCAGCGGCCAGCGCCGGCGCGCCGCTGCGGGATCCTCTGCGCCGGGCGGTTCGCCAGCAGCGGGACGAAGGGGCTAAGATGCCCAACCCGCAGTCGACGGCGGGCGCAAGGCGCAGTCATCTATAAGACACAAGAATGGCGGCGAAGGGGACGCGCGCATGGCGAGTGCCCCTTCCGCGCAAGAACAACGTCCATGTCGTACGGCGGAGGCCATGATGGAGGAACGGCTCGACACCTTTCCGCGACTGCTGCGGCACCACGCCGCCGTGCGTCCCGCGCATCCGGCGACGCGCGAGAAGTCGCTGGGCATCTGGCAGAGCTGGACGTGGGCGGAGGTCGCCGCCGAGGTTCGCGCGCTGGCGTGCGGGCTCGCGGCCCAGGGTTTCCGGCGCGGCATGCATCTCGCGATCATCGGCGACAACCGGCCCCGGCTGTACTGGTCCATGTGCGCGGCGCAGTCATTGGGCGGCGTTCCGGTGCCGATGTACCAGGACGCACCGGCATCCGACCTGACGTTCGTGCTGAACGATGCCGAGATCGCGTACGCGCTGGTCGAAGACCAGGAGCAGGTGGACAAGCTGCTCGAGACCCAGTCAGCGGTGCCCACGCTCTCGCACATCTATTTCGACGATCCGCGCGGCCTGCGCAATTACGAGGCCGTCACAAGCTACGAGCGATTGCAGGAGATCGGCCGCGAGTTCGATCGCGCCAATCCGGGGTTCTTCGACGCCGAGGTCGCCCTGGGCACGAGCGCCGATGTCGCGATCATGCTCTACACGTCGGGGACGACGGGAAAGCCCAAGGGCGTGTGCCAGACACACGCGGCCTTGATCGCCGCGGCGCGCGGCGGCGTCGCGTTCGACCGGGTGACCGCCGATGAATCGATCCTGTCCTATTTGCCGATGGCCTGGGTCGGCGACAATCTCTTTTCTTTCGCGCAGTGGCTTGTCGCAGGTTTCACGATCAACTGCCCGGAATCGGGCGATACGGTGATGACCGATCTTCGCGAGATCGGCCCTACATACTACTTCGCTCCGCCGCGCGTTTTCGAGAATCTGCTGACGCAGGTCATGATCCGGATGGAGGACGCAAGCGCGGGCAAGCGCGCAGTCTTTCGTCACTTCATGGGCGTGGCACGGCGCTGCGGCGCAGAAATCCTCGACGGCAAGTCCGTCTCGATCGCCGATCGCGTTCAATATTGGCTGGGCAACCTGCTCGTCTACGGACCACTGCGCAACGTGCTCGGAATGAGCCGTATCCGCCTCGCGTATACGGCGGGCGCCGCGATCGGTCCCGACCTCTTCCGTTTCTACCGGTCGATCGGCATCAACCTGAAGCAGCTCTACGGCTCGACGGAAACCTGCGCGTACTGCTGCCTCCAGCCGGACGGCGGCGTAAGTTTCGACACCGTCGGCGTGCCCGCACCCAATGTCGAAGTGAAGATCGGCGACAACGGCGAAGTGCTCGTGCGCGGGCCCATGCTGCTCAAGGAATACTACAAGCGGCCGGATGCGACGGCGGAATCGATCGATCCGCAGGGATACTTCCGAACCGGCGACGCCGGATTCTTCGATGGCAGCGGCCAGCTGAAGATCATCGACCGCGCGAAGGATGTCGGCAAGCTTTTCAGTGGGGCAATGTTTGCGCCGAACTATCTCGAAAACAAGCTGAAGTTCTTTCCCCACATCAAGGAAGCGGTGGCGTTCGGCAACGGCCGAGACAATGTGTGCGCGATCATCAACATCGACATGGGTTCGGTCGGCAACTGGGCCGAGCGCCGCGGCCTCGCCTATTCCGGCTATACCGATCTCGCGCAAAAGCCCGAGGTCTACGAGCTGATCCGCGAATGCGTGGACAGCGTGAACGCGGAACTCGCGGGCGAGGGCGACCTCTCCGCGTCGCAGGTTCATCGCTTCCTGATCCTGCACAAGGAGCTCGATCCCGACGACGACGAGCTGACGCGCACGCGCAAGGTGCGGCGCAACTTCGTCGCCGAGAAATACCGCGTGCTGATCGACGCGCTCTATGGCGGGAAGACGGTCGAGCACATCGAGACGCTGGTGCGCTTCGAAGACGGCCGCACGAACATGGTCGCCGCGGACTTGCGGATCGAAGATGCAAAAACCTTCGCGGCGATCCCGAGACGCGCCGCATGACCGTCGATTTCGCAACGAGGCGCCGAGGCGCCGGGAAAATCCCTGGGTTGCCGTTCCCGGCGTCTCGGCGTCTCTTTCTGAACGATCTTTTGCCGCAATGACCACGTCCGAACGGCGCATCGGCGACGTGATCCTCAAGCTCGACGGCATCTCGCTGGCGTTCGGGGGCGTGAAGGCGTTGACCGACATCAGCTTCGATGTCCGGGAGCACGAAGTACGCGCGATCATCGGGCCCAATGGCGCGGGCAAGAGCTCGATGCTGAACGTCATCAACGGCGTCTATCACCCGCAGCACGGAACGATCACGTTTCATGGCCATGTCCGCCGCGGCATGAACCCGCACGAGGCAGCCGCGAACGGTATCGCGCGGACGTTCCAGAACATCGCGCTGTTCCGCGGAATGACGGTGCTCGACAACATCATGACCGGCCGCAATCTCAAGATGAAGTCCGGTTTCCTCGAGCAGGCGATATGGTTCGGGCGCGCCCGCCGCGAGGAGCTCGAGAACCGGTTGAAGGTGGAGGAGGTGATCGAGTTCCTCGAGATCCAGCACATCCGCAAGACACCGGTCGGCCGGTTGCCCTACGGGCTGCAGAAGCGCGTCGAGCTGGCGCGCGCGCTGGCGGCGGAGCCGTCGATGCTGCTGCTCGACGAGCCGATGGCCGGGATGAACGTCGAGGAGAAACAGGACATGTGCCGCTTCGTGCTCGATGTCAACGAGCAGTACGGCACCACGATCGTCCTGATCGAGCACGACATGGGCGTGGTGATGGACATCTCCGACCGCGTCGTCGTCCTCGACTATGGCAAGAAGATCGGGGACGGGGAGCCGGATGAAGTGCGCGGCAACAAGGCGGTGATCGACGCGTATTTGGGCGTCGCGCATTAGGGGCGAGGGGCGAGGGGCGAGGGGCGAGGGGCGAGGGGCGAGGGAGCATTGCGCCGAAGCACGGTTGTTGGGCTTACGATGGAGCAAGTAGCGTGAAATTTTCAACGGCGACTTCGTATTTGGGCGCGCACAAAGAGCGAAGCATGTCGATTCGCCACGGCGCCCCCTCGCCCCTCGCCCCTCGCCCCTCGCCCCGCATCTAGCCATGTCATTCTTCTTCGAAGTCCTGATCGGCGGCCTCCTCTCGGGCGTGATGTACTCGCTCGTCGCGCTCGGCTTCGTGCTGATCTACAAGGCATCGGGCGTGTTCAATTTCGCGCAAGGCGCGATGGTGTTCTTCGCGGCGCTGACCTTCGTCGGCTTTCACGAGGAGCTGCACCTCAATTTCTGGCTGTCGTTCGTGCTGGCGCTGGCCGCGATGGTCGCGCTCGGCCTGCTGACCGAACGCATCGTGCTGCGGCCGCTCGTCAACCAGCCGCAGATCACGCTGTTCATGGCGACGATCGGCCTCACCTTCGTCATCGAAGGTCTGGCGCAGTTGTTCTGGGGCTCGCAGCCGCACAACCTGGAGCTCGGCATCCAGGACGAGCCGCTCGCGTGGATCACCGACTCGACCGGGATGAACGTCTCCAAGTTCGATCTCGCCGCAGCGGGGATCGCCGCCGCGCTGGTGACGTCGCTGGCGCTCTTTTTCAGTCGCACGCGGATCGGCCGCGCGCTGCGCGCGGTGGCCGACGACCACCAGGCCGCGCTCGCCGTGGGCATTCCGTTGCAGCAGATCTGGGGGATCGTCTGGGCGGTGGCCGGTTTCGTGGCGCTGGTGGCGGGACTGCTGTGGGGTGCGCGCAACGGCGTGCAATTCTCGCTGACGTTTCTCGCGCTGAAGGCGCTGCCGGTGCTGATCCTCGGCGGATTCGAGTCGGTGCCGGGCGCGATCGTCGGCGGGCTGATCGTCGGCGCTTCCGAAAAGCTCGCCGAGGTTTATCTCGGACCGTACGTAGGCGGCGGCATCGAGGGCTGGTTCCCGTACGTGCTCGCGTTGCTGTTTCTTCTCGTCCGCCCCGAAGGTTTGTTCGGCGAGAAACACATCGATCGCGTTTAGCGAGTTTTTGCTGAATGCTGAAAGCTGATAGCTGAATGCTGTATCGCGAAGCCGGCCAATTCAAGACCTCGTATGCCGAGGACCAGCAGATCTTTCCGATCCGCCAGGACCGGATCGCGATCGCCGCGCTGCTCGTCTTCGCGTTCGCGGTGGTGCCGCTGTTCGCGAATCAGTATTGGCTCTCCGGGATCCTGATCCCGTTCCTGATCTTCGCGCTGGCGGCGATGGGGCTCAACATCCTCACCGGCTATGCGGGCCAGCTCTCGCTCGGCACCGCGGCGTTCATGGCCGTCGGCGCGTTCGCCGCGTACAACTTCGTGCTGCGCGTGCCGGGCATGCCGATTCTCGTTGCGTTCGTGCTGGCCGGCGTGTGCGCCGCCCTCGTCGGCATCGTGTTCGGCTTGCCCAGCCTGCGCATCAAAGGTTTCTATCTCGCGGTCGCGACGCTTGCCGCGCAGTTCTTCGTGGTCTGGGCGCTGACCAAGTTCAGCTGGTTCTCGAACTACAGCACGTCCGGCGTGATCAGCGCGCAAAAGATGGTGATTCTTGGCTATACGTTCGACAGCCCGGTGTCGAAGTACCTGCTGACGCTGTCGGTGGTCGTGGTGCTCGGGCTTGCCGCCAAGAACATGGTGCGAAGCTCGGTCGGCCGGGCGTGGATGGCGGTGCGCGACATGGACGTCGCGGCGGCGGTGATCGGTATCCGCCTCATGCCGACGAAGCTGCTGGCGTTCGCTGTCAGCTCGTTTTATTGCGGCGTGGCCGGCGCACTCTACGCGTTTGCGTATCTGGGCACGGTCGAGCCCGAAGGCTTCAACCTGGACCTCTCGTTCCGCGTGCTGTTCATGGTCATCATCGGCGGCGTCGGAAGCATCCTGGGGTCGTTTCTCGGCGCGGCATTCATCGTGCTGCTGCCGATCTTCCTCAACACGCTCGCCCCGCTCATCGAGAACGGATTGGGCCTGCAGTTGCCGGCAGGCTTGATGTCCAATCTCGAGCTTATCGTGTTCGGCAGCCTGATCATCTTCTTTCTGGTGGTCGAGCCGCACGGGCTCGCGAGGCTCTGGCAAATCGGAAAGGAGAAGTTGCGCCTTTGGCCGTTCCCGCATTGATGGTGCGGTGCAAGGCGAAAATGTCGTCAGGATTACAGTTACGTGCTTTGCTGTTCGCGCAAATAGCGGCAACCCATTGACACCGGAACCGCGCGCGCCAATGCTGTCTCACGTTGGGCTCCATCTCGGAGAATTCTTTGCTAGGAGGAGAATCATGAAGTCAGTCAAGTCGGCCCTGCTGGGCCTGGCGCTGCTCGGCGTCGCCGCCACGGTGCACGCACAAAACGAGCAGTTCATCCCGATGAACGGGTACTGGGTGGGACCGTATGCGCCCGGCGGCTCCGGTATTTTTGGCGGATTCATCGATTACGTGAACATGGTCAACGCGCGCGACGGCGGCGTGGGCGGCGTCAAGCTCACGTACGAGAAGTGCGAGACCGAGTACAACAATGCGCGCGGCGTCGAATGCTACGAGCGGGAGAAGAAGAAAGGACCGACCGGCGCGTCGATGATCCACCCGCTGTCCACGGGCATCACGTACTCGCTGATCGAAAAAGGCACCGCCGACAAGATTCCGATCGTCTCGGTCGGCTACGGGCGGACCGATGCTTCCGACGGCCGCGTGTTTCCCTACGTCTTCCCGCTGATCACCAACTACTGGTCGCAGAACACCGCCAAGATCAAGTTCATCGGGTCGAAGGAAGGCGGGATGGACAAGCTGAAAGGCAAGAAGATCGTGAACATCTATCACGACTCCGCCTACGGCAAGGAAACCATACCCGTGCTCGACGCGCAGGCGAAGAAATACGGCTTCACCGTGACGCATATCCCGGTCGCGCATCCCGGCAACGAACAGGGGGCGCAATGGCTGCAGATCCGCCAGATCAAGCCCGACTGGGTGATCCTGCGCGGATGGGGCGTGATGAATCCGGTCGCGCTCAAGGCTGCCGCCAAGGTGGGCTTCCCGCGCGATCACATCATCGGCGTCTGGTGGTCGGGGGCCGAGGAAGACACGATTCCCGCGGGCGACGCGGCGAAGGGCTTCATCGCCGCCGGCTTCAACGTCGCGGGCGCGAACTTCCCGGTGATCCAGGAGATCAAGAAGTACGTGTATGCCAAGGGCAAGGGGGAGATGGACGACGAGACGCGGATCGGCAGCATCTACTACAACCGCGGCGTCGTGCACGGGATCCTGTCGGTCGAGGCGATCCGCAAGGCGCAGGAGAAGTACGGCAAGAAGCCGCTGACCGGCGAGCAGATCCGCTGGGGGTTGGAGAACCTGACGATCAGCGAAGCGCGCCTCAAGGAGCTGGGGGCCGCGGGGTTCATGCAGCCGCTCAAGGTGACCTGCCTCGATCATGAAGGCGGCGGCGCGGTGAAGTTCCAGCAGTGGGACGGGAAGAAGTGGAACGTCATCACCGACTGGATCACGCCGGATCGTGAGCTGGTGCGGCCGATGATCGAGGCGTCCGCGGCCGCGTACGCCAAGGAAAAGAACATCACGCCGCGCGACTGCGGCAAGGAAGGCTGATCGCAGGACCCTCCCTCTCCCGCTCGCGGGAGAGGGTTGGGGTGAGGGCTTCCCGCAACGCATCCCCTCACCCCAGCCCACTCACTTCGGCTCACCCATGTCCGCAACGGCCGCACTGAACCTGCAACCCGCCGCACCCTATCTCTCGGTGAACAACATCGAGGTGATCTACGACCACGTCATCCTCGTGCTCAAGGGCGTGTCGCTGGACGTACCGGAAGGCAAGGTGGTCGCGCTGCTCGGCGCCAACGGTGCGGGCAAGAGCACCACGCTGAAGGCGATCTCCAACCTGCTGTCGGCCGAGCGCGGTGACGTTACCAAGGGCACGATCGAGTTCAAGGGCAGGCGCGTCGACAAGCTGACGACCAACGAGCTGGTGCGGATGGGCGTGTGCCAGGTGATGGAAGGCCGGCACTGCTTCCAGCACCTGACCGTCGAGGAGAATCTGCTGACCGGCGCGTTCACGCGCAAGTCGTCGCGTGCCGATATAGCCACGGCGCTGGACAAGGTCTATCACTACTTCCCTCGCCTCAAGCAGCGGCGCACGAGCCAATCCGGTTACACGTCGGGCGGCGAGCAGCAGATGACGGCGCTGGGCCGCGCATTGATGGCGCAGCCGTCGATGATCCTGCTCGACGAGCCTTCGATGGGACTGGCGCCGCAGATCGTCGAGGAGATCTTCGAGATCGTCCGGGACCTGAATGCCAAGGAGGGTGTCTCGTTCCTGCTGGCCGAGCAAAACACGATGGTCGCGCTGCGCTACGCCAATTACGGCTACATCCTCGAGAACGGCCGCGTCGTAATGGACGGCGCCGCCCACGATCTCGCGACCAACGAGGACGTCAAGGAGTTCTACCTCGGACTGTCTTCAGGCGGGCGCAAATCGTTCCGCGATGTGAAGCACTACCGCCGTCGCAAGCGTTGGCTCGCGTAGCGCGCGGCAGCCTCGATAAGGACCTGCTCACTCCCGCGTTCGGAAGTGAGTCGGATTGAGGGAACATGAACTTCGACTCGCTGCGCAACTACTGCGCGACGCTTCCGGGCGCCACGATGGACATCAAATGGGGCGCCGACGAATGCCATTGCGTCGGCGGCAAGATGTTCGCCGTCTTCCCGGTCGCCAGGGGCAAGGCCGGCAGCGTGTCGTTCAAGTGCGATCCCGAACGCTTTCTCGAATTGACCGACGTGCCGGGCATCATTCCAGCGCCCTATCTCGCGCGTGCGCATTGGGTGCAGGTCACCGACGCCAAGGCGCTGCCGGATGCGCAGGCGCGGGAACTGGTCGCGCATTCGCATGCGCTCATATTGGCCAAGCTCACCAAACGCGAACGCGATGCGATCGCCGCCGCGCCCGCCAAGAAATCCTCCCGATGACCGAGCACTTCGACACACTGGAAACGCGCGCTCCGGAAGCGCGCGAACGCGATCAATTCGCCGCGCTGCGCCGGCAGATCGCACACGCCAGCAGCGCCGCGCCCGCATTCAAGAGGCTGCTGGCCGATGTCGATGTTGCGGGTCTGACGTCGCGCCATGCGCTGGCGCAGCTTCCGGTGACGCGCAAGTCGGATCTGCTCGCGATGCAGAAAGCAGACCGTCCCTTCGGCGGGCTCGCCGCGACCGGCTGGGGTGGGATGCGCCGCGTCTTCGCGAGCCCCGGGCCCATCTACGAGCCGGAAGGTGCGCAGCCCGATCACTGGCGCCTCGCCCGCGCGCTCTTTGCCGCCGGTTTTCGCGCGGGCGATCTCGTCCACAACTGCTTCTCCTATCATTTGACGCCGGCGGGATCGATGCTCGAAACGGCGGCGCATGCGCTCGGCTGCACCGTGTTCCCGGGCGGCATCGGCCAGACCGAATTGCAGGTCCAGGCGATCGCCGACCTGCAACCCGCGGGCTACGTCGGCACGCCGTCGTTTCTCAAGATCATTCTCGAGAAGGCGGACGAGCTGGGCATCCCGCTGCCGTCGCTGACCAAGGCGCTGGTTTCCGCCGAAGCGTTTCCGCCGAGCCTGCGCGACGCGTTTGCGCGGCGCGGCATCGTTGGCTACCAAGCCTATGCGACGGCCGACCTCGGCACCATCGCCTACGAAACCAGCGCACGCGAAGGTCTGGTCGTCGACGAAGGCGTCATCGTGGAGATCGTGCGCCCGGGCACCGCGGATCCGGTCGCACCCTTTGAGGTCGGCGAAGTCGTCGTCACCACGCTGTTCAATGCCGACTACCCGTTGATCCGGTTCGGCACCGGCGACCTGTCGGCGTTGTTGCCGGGCGCGTCGCCTTGCGGCCGGACGAACATGCGGATCAAGGGATGGATGGGCCGCGCCGACCAGACCACCAAGGTCAAGGGCATGTTCGTGCATCCGTCGCAGGTCGCCGCGATCGTCAAGCGCCATGGCGAAATCGTCAAGGCGCGCCTCGTCGTCGACAATGCCGACGGCACCGACCGGATGACGCTGCATGTCGAGGTGCCCGCCAACGCCTCCCAGCACGCCGAGGCGATCGTCAACTCGATCCGCGATATCACCAAGCTGCGCGGCGAAGTGCATTTTCGTGCGGCCGGCGAGCTGCCGAACGACGGCAAGGTGATCGACGACGTCCGCAAGTACGAGTGAGACGCGCCACAACTGATGCGTGTCGCGATTGCTCAGGCTTTCATTGCTTACCCTCGAAAGCGCTTCAGGCCCTCGAGATCGATGATCGTCAGGCCGCGATAATCGGCGCGGACGAGTCGCGCCTCGACCAATCGCTTGAGTGCCATGTTGACACGCCCCCGCGACAATCCGACCAGATGGGCTAGCTCCTCCTGCGAAATGGGAAGCGCCATTTGACTGCCCGGGTAAAGGACCGGATTGAACAGTGCGGCAAGTTCCGTGGCAAGGCGCCCTTCCGGTCCCAGGAGCCGATCGTGCTCGACGATTGTAATCATCTGGGCCAACCGTTCATTGAGTTGGGTAAGGACAAAACGATTGAATGCGACGCTGCTATCGAGCAGGAGGGTGAACGTGCTTCGCGGAACGTAGGCGACTACGCTTTCACGCAGTGCGATCGCATCATAGCGACGCGCCTCGCTCTTCAGTAGTGAACCCTCGCCAAACCAGCCACCGGCAGGTACTCCGGTAAAGCTTACTGTCTTGCCTTCGGGCGAAGCGCTGGAGAGTTTTACGAGGCCCGACATCACGCCGATCCAGGCGTCAACGGGATCGCCCTTCCGGCAAACAAACCCGCCCGCGGGAATCCTTCTGACCGTCGTTTCGTCGACCAGGCGTCGGCGCAGCTCCGGTGTCAGCCCGTCGGCCCATCGCATCGCAAGCAACGCAAACGAATCGAGACTGACCTGTTTCGATGCCTTCGCCCGGGTGCTCATCGTGCCCGGCAATCTGTCATGGCCATCCCGGATTGGCGATAGTGTATTGCCAAATCCTGCATAAATTGTCTTTGCGGAGACAAATCCGTCTTTCGTTCGGCAGTAAATTCGTTCAATCCGGATGCGACCTATGGTACCCGGATTCGCACGCTGTCATTGAGCCGTCACCGATAGACGGCATCGAAAACCGGAGGAAGCCAATGGATCTTCATCGCCATACGAAGCCGCGGTCATTTTGGAAACGCTCCGTCGCCCTGGCAATATGCGGCTGTACCGGACTCGCCTTCGCTGCGACCGGTCCGGTTTCGAATTGCAATGTCAGCTCCATGCAGAGCTACTCGCCGGCTGGGACGACGGTCGACTCGGCGGATGTCGTCGCCGCAACCACGACCACACCGCAACATTGCCTCGTCAAGGGCACGACCACGACGGTGAACAATTCGATCACATGGGCCGTGGGTTTGCCGACCGCGTGGAACGACAAGCTCTACTGGGGAGCGCAGGGAGGATTCGCGGGAAGCGCGCCGGTGCCGCCCGGGCTCGGACTGCAACGAGGCTATGTGAGCGGCATCACGGATACCGGTCACCGCCAAGTCGGCATTGACGGATCGTGGGCACTCAACTCGCCCGACAAGGTCATCGATTTCGGCCATCGCGGCATCCACGTCTCCGTCGAAGTCGGCAAGGCGCTGGTCGCGGGCTACTACCAATCGCCCATCAAACGCTCGATCATGCAGAGCTGCTCGAATGGCGGGCGTGCCACGATGATGGAGTCCCAGCGTTATCCGAAGGATTTCGACGGCTATATCATCACCGCCCCCGCGTTCGATTGGGCCGGTCAAGTCGTTCTGGATTTCTATCACGGCTCGTCATCGTTTTTCGCGAAGCCCGGAAGCTGGCTTCCACCCGCAAAGGTCAAGGTGCTGGCCGACGCGTACCTTGCGGCATGCGACGCGAGCGACGGCGTGGTCGATGGGCTGGTCGCCGACCCGCGCTTCTGTACGATTGATCCGAGGTCGCTCCAGTGCGCCGGCAGCGACGGTCCGGCCTGCCTCACCAAGGACCAGACCGACGCAGTCGTCCGCTTCACTTCCGATCTCAAGAACAAATTCGGCGAGACCGTGTCACCGGGGTGGGTTCTCTCGGGCGACGACGCGGGGGGTATCCCCGCGTGGAAGACCGGTGCGACCGCGCCACCCGTGGACGCCAATGGCACTCCCAATCCGCCGTCCACGCAAGCTGCGGGACATGGATTCATGGTCGGTACACTCACCGGAATCGTCTACAACAACGCAAGCTACGACTGGCGCAAGTTCGACGTCGACAACGACGAGAACTTTCTCGCGCAAACGCAAGGCGCCCTCTCGGCAACCGACACCAACTTGATGCCCGCGGTGTCTCGCGGCGGGAGATTTCTGATCTTTCACGGCTGGGCAGATCAGGCGCTGAATCCTCTTCGCACGATCGGGTATTGGGAAGCCGTCGTCGCGCGCTACGGCAAGGCGAAGGCCGACAGCTTCATGCGACTCTTCCTCGTACCCGGCATGCAGCATTGCGCAGGGGGCACGATCGCCACGGACACATTCGACTCCCTTGGCGAGATGGAACGGTGGCTGGATACCGGGCGAGCCCCCGACAGGATCGAGGCGGCGAAACTCACGAGCGGCGTGGTTACGCGGACGAGACCGCTGTGCGCGCATCCGAACGTCGCCAAGTACCGGCCACCGGGAAGCGCTGCGTCGACCTGGAACATCAACGACTCGTTCTATTTTGGCTGCGTCGACCCGTCAACCGGCAAGGCGGTGGAGGCGAAAACCCCGCAAGAGTAGTCGAAGCACATTTCCGCATTGGCGATGGGCGCCTACGCTGCCTCCCGTGGGCGCCCATATTTTTAGCCAAGGGACTCGCTGACGCGCGATCCGGGCGTGTCCACGATCTTGACGCCTGCAGCCCTTTGAGGGCCGCCCCGCGCTCCGCGTGATCTCTCTGACCGGAGCGACCCCCGTGCTAGCATTGGCCGCGTTGCATGCTGCCGGGGAATGACCAGTGCCGGAAGTCGCTGCCGATCCATTTTCGCCGCTTCGCCAGGAGACGCTGCGCACCATCGCGACCTCGGGCGTCGTCCGCCAATTCGCGAAGCAGACCGTTCTGATCCACGAAGGCGACGTCGGCGATTCGTTGTACATCATCCTGTCCGGCCGCGTGAAGGTGTATGCGAGCAACGAGGCCGGGCGCGAGGTGGTCATCAATTTCTGCGGTCCCGGCGAATACGTGGGTGAAATGTCGCTGTACGGTGCGCCGCGCTCGGCGTCGGTGATCACGCTCGAGCCCACGTCCTGCGCCATCGTCAATCGCGCGCAGTTCAACGACTTCATCGCTGCCAATCCGGACGTCGCGCAGCACTTGATCCAGACGCTGATCCACCGCCTCCGGGGGGCGACGGAGAATGTGAAGAGCCTCGCGCTGTCCGACGTCTACGGCCGGCTCGTGCGCCTCCTCAACACGCTGGCCGTCGACAGCGGCGGCAGCATCAAGGTCCTCGAGAAGCTCACGCAGCAGGACATTGCCGATCGCGTCGGCGCGTCGCGTGACATGATCGGCAAATTGTTGAAGGACCTCGTGGCGGGGGGATACCTGCTCGTCGAGGATCGCCAGATCACGATCGTGAAGAAACTGCCGCCAGGCTGGTAACCCGCGTCGCCGCCGCACGACCGGGCAGGTGGCGAAAATTCCGTAACGCCGCGCCCGATTCCTCCGTGTCGGCGCGCTCTCCTCGCCCGTAGAGTGTTCTCGACCGGACGCGCCGACGACGCGCCGGCTCCCTGATCGCTGCAAGGAGAACACGATGAGCAACGATGGTTCGACGCACCACGAAGGCAGCAGCCTTCCTACCGGCATCAAGACGGTGGCATTGATCGTCATTCTCGGCGCTATCGCCGCGGTCGCCGATCATGCGTACTTCATCGCCCCGTACGATTCGGTGCAACACGTGAACGACGCAGCGCCGGCTGCGACGGCACCTTCGGTATCCGATGCGTTCGCAGTCCCCGACAACCTGCGCACCAACGCCGGCGACGTGCCGGAGCACGTCACCGCGTTTTGAAGGAGGTCCCTCAAGGAAGCGCAGCGCCTCGGGGGCGTTCTAACCGTCCAGGCCGCCGAAGCAGATGTACTTCACCTCGACGTACTCGTCGATGCCGTACTTCGAACCTTCGCGGCCGAGTCCGGACTGCTTGACGCCGCCGAACGGCGCGACCTGCGTGGTGATGAGCCCGGTGTTGACACCGACCATGCCGGCTTCGAGCTGTTCGGCGATCCGCCACGCGCGGCCGATGTCGCGGCTGTAGAAATAGGACGCGAGCCCGAACTCGGAATCGTTGGCGAGGCGCACCACTTCCGCGTCATCGTGAAAGCGGATGAGCGGCGCAACGGGTCCGAACGTTTCCTCCGAAAAAATCTTCATGTCGGGCGTGACGTTGGTCAGCACGGTCGGCTCGAAGAAATTGCCGCCCAGCGGATGACGCTTGCCGCCGGACACGATGCGCGCCCCATGGGCGGTGGCGTCGGCGATGTGCTCCTCGACTTTCGCCACGCCGGCGGCATTGATCAGAGGCCCCTGCGTCACGCCGGCTTCGGTGCCGGGGCCGACCTTGAGCTTGGCCACGCGGGCGGCGAGCTTCTCGGCGAACGCGTCGTAGACCGCGTCCTGCACGAACAGGCGGTTGGCGCACACGCACGTCTGGCCGGCGTTGCGATACTTCGAGATGATCGCGCCTTCGACGGCGGCATCGAGATCGGCGTCGTCGAAGACGATGAACGGCGCATTGCCGCCGAGCTCGAGCGAAAGCTTCTTGATCGTGGGCGCCACCTGCTGCATCAGCAGGCGGCCGACTTCGGTGGAACCGGTAAACGACAGCTTGCGCACCGTCGGGTTCGCGCACATTTCGCCGCCGATGTCCGAGGCTTTGCCGGTCAGGACATTGATCACGCCGGGCGGAAAACCGGCACGGTGCGCGAGCTCCGCGAGCGCCAGCGCGGAGAACGGCGTGGCTTCGGCCGGCTTGATCACGACGGTGCAACCGGCCGCCAGCGCCGGCGCGACCTTGCGCGTGATCATCGAACACGGGAAATTCCACGGTGTGATCGCCGCGCACACGCCGACGGGTTGCTTGATCACGACCAGGCGGCGGTCGTTGCCGATGGTCGGGATCACGTCGCCGTAGACACGTTTGCCTTCCTCGGCGAACCATTCGACATACGCGGCGCCCATGGCGATTTCCGCATTCGCCTCGGCGAGCGGCTTGCCCTGCTCCGTGGTCAGGATCAGCGCGAGGTCGTCGCCGTGCGCGAGCATGAGCTCGTACCACTTGCGCACGATCGCGCACCGGTCCTTCGCGAGCATGTCGCGCCACGCCGCCCACGCGCGATCCGCGGCGGCGATCGCACGCGCCGTCTCGGCGGCGCCACACTTGGGGACCGTCCCGATCGTGCGACCGCTGGCTGGGTTGACGACGGCTTTGGTGGCACCGCTGTCGGCGTCGATCCACGCGCCGTCGACATAACACTGCATGCGCAGCAGCGCGGAGTCCTTGAGGGACGGAGTGGAGCGTTCGAGCGTATCAGGAGCCATGCGTGCCTCGTCGAAGCCGTGAATGGGGAGCCCAATATTCTACCGCAGCGCTACACGGCAAGCGCTACACGGGGTTGGCCGGTTCGCTGACTCTGGATCTCACCGTGACGAGCAGTACGCCGGTCAGCACGAGCGCCGCGCCCGCGAGCTGTATCGCGTGAATCGGCTCGCCAAGAATCATGGCGCCGAATCCGATCGTGAAGACCGGCCCCAGCGCGCCGAGCAGCGACGCCGCGTTCGCGCCCATCCGGCGGACCGATTCGGCGATGAGCCACGTCGGCAGCGCGGTGGAAACGACGGCCATCGCGACCGATATCCAGTGGATGGCCGATGGGACATCGAGCGCGGACCATGGTCTGGTCAGCGTGAATTGCGCGAGCACGAAGAGCGTCGAACCGAGCATCGCATACGCGGTAAAGCGCAACGATCCAAGCCGCTGGAGGATGTCGCCGGCCTGCACGAGATAGAGCGCATAGAGCAGCGCGCCGGCGAGCACCAATGCGCCGCCGGTGATCGTCGCAGTCATGTCGCCGCCGATGCGCAGGTCATGGCTGAAAACGAGCGCGATGCCCGCGTACGACAACACGACCGCGACCAGCGTGCGCCGGGTGATCCGTTTGCGAAGCAGCAGCGCGGACAGGATCACGACGAACGTCGGGTACAGGTAGAGAACCAGGCGCTCCAGCGACGCCGTGATGTACTGGAGTCCCAGAAAGTCGAGCAGGCTCGCGAGGTAGTAGCCGATGAAACCGAGCCACAGCAGCCGCATCCAGTCCGCGCGCGCAATCGGCGCGGCGCTTTCCGCGCGTGACGCCCACCAGACCATGAGGCAGAACAGCGGCGCCGAATACAGCATGCGAAACGTGAGCAGCGTCACGGCATCGACGGGGTAGCTCTTGAAGGCGAGCTTGACGAGAATCGCCTTGAACGAGAAGCCGAACACGCCGACGACCGCGCACAGCGGACCGATCCAGCGGCTTTTCCCGGAGCGAGAGGCGCCGCCGCTCAATCCCACCGCACAACGCCGCTGTACGCCGTGACCAGGATGATCGCGCCAAAGGCGATCCGGTACCACGCGAACGGCATGAAATCGTGGCGGCTCACGTAACGCAGCAGCCACCGCACGCAAAGGAACGCGGACACGAACGCGGCGGCGAAGCCGACGCCAAACGCAGGCAGGTCCGCCGCGGCGAGGAGATGCCGGTTTTTCACCGCTTCGTACGCGCACGCGGCGAAGAGCGTCGGAATCGCGAGGAAGAACGAGAACTCGGTCGCCGCCCGCCGCGAAAGTCCGAACAGCATGCCGCCGATGATGGTCGCACCGGAACGCGACGTGCCGGGAATCAGCGCGAAGGCTTGCGCGCAGCCGACCTTCAGCGCGTCGGTCCAGCGCATGTCGTCGATGTTGTCGATGCGCACGGTGTCGGGCCGCGCGCGCTGCCGGCGCTCGGCCCAGAGGATGACGAACGCGCCCACGATGAACGCGACCGCCACGGGCACCGGCGCGAACAGCGAAGACTTGATGAGCTTGCCGAACGCGAGTCCCAGCACCGCGGCCGGCAGGAACGCGACGAAGAGGTTGATGGCAAAGCGGTTCGCGCGGGCCTCACGGAACAGGCCCGCGGCAACCGAGAGCAGGCGCGTGCGGAATTCCCAGCAGACCGCAAGAATGGCGCCCGCCTGGATCACGATTTCGAACACCTTGGCCTGCTCGCCGGTATAGCCCAGCAGCGAGCCCGCGACGATCAGGTGGCCGGTGGAGGAAACCGGCAGGAATTCGGTCAGACCTTCGACGATGCCAAGCAGGAGTGCGACAAGGAAAGTGGGATGTTCCACGGCGGGAGAGTTGCGGACGGCGCGAGCGATGGCCGCGGCGGATTGTCGCACAGCCGTAGCATCCGACGCCGATGATCGGCATCGGCCGCTGTCGATTGACTACGCGGTCTCGGCATTGCCGCGCGCCGCGAACAGTGGATCGAGTATCCAGCGCTTCGCCAGCATCCCGCCGATCATCGCCGCCACGAACAATGCGGCGTCGGCCACCGGCCACCCGAGCGAGGCCAATGCGGGACCCGGACAATAGCCGGCGATGCCCCAGCCCATGCCGAAGAGCGCGGAGCCGATGACCAGCGGCACGTCGATGTCGCGCCGTGCCGGCAGGTGCAGCCCGGTGTCGAGCAGCGGCTTGTCGCGTTTGATGATCAGCGGAAACAGCGTGGCGGTAACGGCCAATGCCCCGCCCATGACCAGCGCGAGGCTCGGGTCCCAGACGCCGGAGACGTCGAGAAAGCCGACAATCTTCTGCGGATTGGTCATGCCGCCAAGCACGAGCCCGAAACCGAACAGCAGGCCACTCGCCGCCGCGCCGGCAAGCCGGCTCATGCCAGCGCTCCGGCGTGCAGGACGTGACGGATCACGAAAACCGTCGCGACGCCGGCGGCCATGAACACCAGCGTCGCCACCAGTGAGCGGGCCGAGCGGCGGGCGAGACCGCACACGCCATGGCCGCTCGTGCAGCCGGCCGCGTAGCTCGTACCGATGCCGACCAGCAATCCGGCCAGCGCGATCAGCAGCGGCGAATCGACGGCCGGCCTCGGTATCGAGTCCGGCACCACGGCAAAGCCGAAGGCGCCGCCCGCGACCAGTCCCGCGATGAAGCACAGCCGCCATCCGAGGCCGCCGGATTGCGGCGCGAGCGCGTGGCCGACAATGGCTGAAACGCCGGCAATGCGGCCGTTGAGCCACAGCAGCAGTGTCGCCGCTGCGCCGATCAGGAGGCCGCCCGCCAAGGCAGGGACCGGTGCGAATTCGGGGGAAATCATCGCGAAAGTTTCCGTTCCAGCATCCATTGCAATACTTTACGTATCATTGCGCAAGTGCGCGCGCCGCGACAGGACTTTCGCGATCGCGTCTTGGCGAACGAGGAAATATCCCATGGACCAGGACCTCCTGCAGCTCTTCGACGTGACGTCGTCCACGTTCACCTACTTCCTCGTCGATCGCGCGTCGCGCGAAGCGGTGGCGATCGACTCGGTGGACACGCAGGCCGAGCGCGACATTGCGCTGATCCGGCGGCTCGACCTGCGCCTGCGCTACGTGCTGGAAACGCACGCGCACGCCGATCACATCACCGGCGCCGGCAAGTTGCGCGAGCTGACTGGCGCGCTGGCCGCCGCACCCATCGGCTGCGGCATTGCGCCGGCCAACGTGCAACTGAACGACGGCGACGCGCTGCTGTTCGGCGTGGATGAGCGCATCGTGGCGCTGCATACGCCCGGCCACACCGCCGGCAGCATGAGCTACCTGTGGCGCGGCAACGTGTTCACCGGCGATGCGCTGCTGATCGACGGTTGCGGCCGCACCGACTTCCAGAGCGGCGACTCGGGCATGCTGTACGACAGCATTCACCAGAAGCTCTTCATGCTGCCGCCTGCGACGCGTGTGTTTCCCGCCCACGATTATCACGGCAACACCGTATCGACGATCGGCTGGGAAAAGCGGCACAACGCAAGACTCGCCGGACGCGATCGCGGGGCGTTCATCACGCTGATGGCGGAGCTTCATCTGCCACGGCCGAAGATGATCGATGTCGCCGTGCCCGCGAACCAGCATTTGGGAATTCCCCATGCCGTCTGACGACGCCAGACCAACGAGCGCCGTCATCGCCGCCGCGGCAGCGCGGGCGAAGGAGGCGGGCGCGCCGATGGCGGGACTGCTGACGCCCGCCGAGACCTGGGAATTGTTCAAGCGCGGCGAGCTCGAGCTGGTCGACACCCGCACGCTCGCCGAGCGCGATCTCATCGGCTACGTACCGGGCAGCCTGCATATCGAGTGGTACGACTACCCGGCGAAGAAGCTCAACGATCATTTTCTCGATGACCTGCGCAGGAAAGTGGAGCCCGACAAGCCGGTCGCATTTCTTTGCCGCAGCGGCGTGCGCTCGCACCACGCGGCAGCGCTCGCGACCGCCAACGGCTATCGCGCCGCGTTCAACGTTCTCGAGGGTTTCGAGGGCGACAAGAGCGCGCACGGTCAGCGTCGCGTCAACGGTTGGCAGGTGGCGGGTCTGCCTTGGCGCCAAGACTAACGTGCGCAAATCGCGTAACCGGGAGCGGCTTCGCCGCCGCCCGCGCGATTTGCGCCCGCGTGCCCAAAACATGCCGCGCTGCGCGCGGCATGTTTTGGTCCCGAAGGCAGTTAGTACGAAAAGCTTCGGGCGGCCGCGCGCTTTTCGTGTAGTAAAGGCACGAAGCGCGCCGATCGCGGTCGGCTTCGCCGAAGCTCGGTAGCGCGCGCCTGCGCACTGAAAGCCCACGTGAGTGCTTGCGCTCGTCGAAGGCTGTCAGCGCGCCTGCGCGTTACTGAACGGCCGCGAAGCGGCTTATGATCGACGCGCTTCGTGCCGTTTCCGGGGCAAAGCGCGCGGCCGCCCGAAGCTTTGCCCTCTGACTGCCTTTGGCACGCCCGGCCGCGAATCGCGCGGGCGGCGGCGAAGCCGCTACCGGTCACGCGATTTGCGGACGTTACGCTCCCAGCTCCTTCATCAGTTTTGCAACCGTGGACTTCAAGGCTGCGAGCTCGTCTTGCAATTGCGTGACGTTGGCCTTCAGCGCCGAGAGCTCGCCGAGGGTCACTCGTTCGCCTTCCGCCGCGGGAAGCGGCTCGCCGGCCATCACGACGGGCGGTCCCGAGAGCAAATGTGCCCAGCGTGTTTCGCGTGCGCCGGGCTGGCGTGGCAATTCGACGACCAGCGGGCCCGCCGGACGTTGCGCAAGCTCGTGCAGGAATGCCTCGACCGTCGAGATATCGGCAAAGCGGTGCAGCCGCTCGCAGTGAATGCGAAGCTCGCCGACCGTCTGCGGGCCGCGCAGCATGATGATGGTGAGCAGCGCCACGGCCTGTGCCGGAATGTTCAGCACGCGGGCAAAATTCTGCGCGTAGCGCATCACGCGGCCGCCGCTCGATTCGACGACCAGCGACAGTGCCTTCAGCCGGTCGATCGCGGCTTGCACCTCGTCCTCGGTGGCGTCGACAATGGGGTCGCGGCTCGTTTTCTGATTGGATCCCGCCACCAGCGCATTGAGCGTGAGAGGATAGGAATCGGGGACCGTGTGCTGCTTTTCGACCAGCACGCCGAGCACACGGGTTTCCAGGAGGGATAGCGCAGGCAGTGACATGGACACCGGGTGGGGCCAAACGTTCGTGGGCAGCGAGTTTAGCGCATGCGCTTCTTTGGAGCCCGGGCTCACTACGCCGGAGTAGACTATGCGCTCGATCGTTGAGGTGATGCGACGCGATGCGTGACGTGCGTCCCGCTGCCGTTGCCGGCAGCTTCTATCCCGAGTCACCGACCCGCCTGGCGGCACAGGTGCAGTCTTATCTCGCCGGCGCGGCGGGCGCCGGCGGCGCGGCGCCGAAGGCGGTGATCGTACCGCATGCCGGCTACGTCTATTCCGGCCCGGTGGCCGCCACCGCTTACGCGCGCCTGGCGTCGTTGCGCGACACGGTCACGCGCGTCGTCCTGCTTGGACCGACGCATCGCGTGCCGGTGCGCGGTCTTGCCGTGCCGCAAGCGCGCGCGTTTGCGACGCCGCTTGGCGAAGTTGCGCTCGACGCCGCCGCGATTCGGGCCGCATCCGCGTTACCCCAGGTCATCGCCGACGACGATGCGCATGCCGCCGAGCATGCGCTCGAGGTGCAGCTGCCGTTTCTGCAGTCGGTGCTCGGCACCTTTACGCTGGTCCCGCTCGCCGTGGGCCGCGCGACGCCGGACGACGTGGCCGCGGTGCTCGACGGGTTGTGGGGCGGAACGGAAACGCTGATCGTCGTCAGCTCGGATTTGTCGCACTATCACACGTACGCGGATGCGCAGCGCATCGACCGCGACACCGCCGATGCGATTCTTGCGCTGTCGCCGAATCTCGATCACGAGCAGGCCTGCGGCGCGGTCCCCATCAACGGCTTGCTGACATGCGCGCGGCGCCGCGGGCTCGAGCCGGTATTGCTCGATCTGCGCAATTCCGGCGACACCGCCGGCGACCGGTTGCGGGTGGTCGGCTATGCATCGTTCGCTTTTACCGACCATGGAACGCGACACTGACCTGGGCGAGACGCTGCTCGCCATCGCGCGCGCGGCGATCCGCGCCGAGCTCGGTCTTGGCGGCGCGGCGTCGTCGACCCACCCATCCCTTTTTGCGCCCGCCGCGACGTTCGTCACGCTGCGCGCCGGCGAGCGCCTGCGCGGCTGCATCGGCAGCGTGGAAGCGCGCCGCCCGCTCGGCGAGGACGTCCGCGCGAACGCGATCGCCGCCGCCTTCAGCGACCCGCGCTTTCCGCCGATGGCCGCGCACGAATGCGCAGCGACGACCATCGAGGTATCGCTGCTTGGCCCGAGCGAAGCGTTACCATGTGCCAGTGAGGACGAGGCGGTAGCGCGCCTGCGGCCCGGCATCGACGGGGTCATGCTGCACTGCGATCGGCACCGCGCGATCTTCTTGCCGCAAGTGTGGCAACAGTTGTCCGACCCCCGTGAATTCCTCGTCGCGCTGATGCACAAAGCCGGCTTGCCGGCCGACGGATGGAACGCGAACATGAAGCTTCGCCGCTACACGGTCAGCAAATTCAGCGAGCGGGCGTCGTTGCCCGTCTGAAGCGATGAACGACCATCCCGGCCGCTGGTGGCATGCCCTGTCCGACGGACGCATCCAATGCGATCTGTGTCCGCGCGACTGCCGGCTGCACGAAGGACAGCGCGGCGCCTGCTTCGTGCGCCAGCGCAAGAACGACGCGATGGTGTTGACGACGTACGGGCGCTCGTCCGGCTTCTGCATCGACCCGATCGAGAAGAAGCCGCTCAATCATTTCTATCCCGGCTCGTCGGTGTTGTCGTTCGGCACCGCCGGCTGCAATCTCGCCTGCAAGTTCTGCCAGAACTGGGACATTTCCAAGTCGCGCGAGATGGACACGCTGCAGGACGCGGCATCGCCGGCGGCGATCGCCGACGCCGCGCACCGGCACGGCTGCCGGAGCGTCGCCTTCACGTACAACGATCCCGTCATCTTCGCCGAGTATGCGATGGATGCCGCCGATGCGTGTCGCGCCCGAGGGATCGCCGCCGTCGCCGTGACCGCCGGCTACATCGGTGTCGATGCCCGGCGCGAGTTCTACGCGAAGATGGACGCCGCCAACGTCGACCTCAAGGGCTTCACCGACGCGTTCTACGTGAAGCTGTGCGGCGCGCGGCTGCAGCCAGTCCTCGACACGCTCGTCTATCTGGTGCACGAGACCGGCGTCTGGACCGAAATCACGACGCTGCTCATCCCCGGCAAGAACGACAGCGACGCCGAGATCGAAGCCGAGTGCCGCTGGATCGCGCGCGAGCTCGGGCCCGACGTCCCGCTGCATTTCACCGCGTTCCATCCCGACTACAAGATGACCGACCTGCCGCGCACGCCGGCGGCGACGCTGACCCGGGCGCGCGCCATCGCGTTGCGCTGCGGCCTCAACTTCGTCTACACGGGCAACGTGCACGACCGCGAGGGCGGATCCACGTTCTGCCCGGCCTGCGCGCAGCCGGTCATCGTCCGCGACTGGCACGAGATCCTGCGCTATGAGGTCACTGCCGATGGCCGCTGCCGCCACTGCGCTGCGGCGCTGCCCGGCCGTTACGAGGCGTTCGACCGCGCGTGGGGACGCCGGCGCGTGCCGGTGCGCGTTGCGCTGGAGCGTTCGTCCGCCTGATGTTGTAATCGTCCGTAACGGGCCGCCGCCCGCGTGCGATTTTCGTGCGACGATACGCGGTCCCGACCGGAGCTCTTCATGGCCACACCCCCCGACGTCACCAACATGGCGCTGTTCTGCGACTTCGAGAACATCGCGCTTGGCGTGCGTGACGCCAACTACGAAAAATTCGACATCGGCAAGGTGCTCGAGCGGCTGCTGCTCAAGGGCAGCATCGTCGTCAAGAAGGCCTACTGCGACTGGGACCGCTACAAGGCGTTCAAGGCGCCCATGCACGAGGCGTCGTTCGAGCTGATCGAGATTCCGCACGTCCGGCAGTCCGGCAAGAATTCCGCCGACATCCGGATGGTCGTCGACGCGCTGGACCTGTGCTACACGAAGGCGCACGTCGAGACGTTCGTCATCATCAGCGGCGACTCGGATTTTTCGCCGCTCGTCTCCAAGCTGCGCGAGAACGACAAGGTGGTGATCGGCGTCGGCGTCAAGAACTCGACGTCCGATCTGCTGATCGCCAATTGCGACGAGTTCATCTTCTACGACGATCTCGTGCGCGAGAGGAAGAAGGCGGCGACGCGCCGCGGCGCCGCGAAGACGACCGGCACCGCCAAAGGCCGCGCACCGCCGAAGAAAGCGGTCGAGGACGCCGTTGCGCCGGCCGCCACCACCGAGACCCCCGCGCCGCCGGAACACAAGTCCGACGACGAGCGGCGCGAGGAAGCGCTCGACCTCATCGTCGAAACCGTGGACGCGCTGATCAGGGAGCGCGGCGCCGACGAGAAGATCTGGGGATCGATGGTGAAGCAGGCGCTCAAGCGCAGAAAACCCGGCTTCAACGAGTCATATTACGGATTCCGTTCGTTCAACAGCATGCTGGAGGAAGCCGCGCGCACCGGCAGCCTCGAGCTCGAGCGCGACGAGAAGTCGGGCGGTTATATCGTGCGGCTCGCCGCACCGGAGGAATGAAAATGCGCATTGCCCAGCCATTGATCACTTTGGCGCGGCGGTTCGTCGGTGCGGCCGCCACCACGATCAGCCTTGCAGCGCTGGCCGCCTCTCCCGAGCTGACGATCACCGTCGGCGAGCGCACGGTGAAGCACAGCGTCGAAGCGCTGCTCGCCAATCCCGCCACGACGACGATCACGATCGCGCAGGACGTCGCGTACAAGCGCGCGATGACCTACCGCGCAATTCCATTGGCGACGTTGTTGCAAGGTGTGGGGCGCGACGACTCGGTCAGATTCGTCGCCAGCGACGGTTTCGCCGCGACTATTTCCGCGGCGCCGCTGCTCGCGTCCGCCGGCGATGGCGCGCGCGCCTATATCGCTCTCGAGCCGCCGGCTGCGCCCTGGCCGCCGCTCAAGGCCGGAGCGACGGCGACCGCGGGGCCGTTCTACCTCGTCTGGCTGCGCCCGGAGAAAGGACGCATCGTCCCGGAGCAGTGGCCCTATCAGATCGCGAAGATCGAGGACATCGCGCCCATTGCCGTTCGCTTCCCGGTATTGATGCCGGCGGCGAACGTGCATCCGACGGATCCGATCCGGCGCGGCCTGACCGTGTTCACGACCAACTGCATCGTCTGCCACACGCTCAACCTGGCCGGCGATGCGAAGATGGGGCCGGATCTCAACGTGCCGTTCAGCCCGACCGACTACATGCGCGAGGAATTCCTGCGCCGGCAGATTCGCGACCCGCGCTCGCTGCGCGTGTGGTCGGATGGGAAGATGCCCGGGTTCGACACCAGCGTCATTTCCGACCGCGAGCTCGATGACCTGGTGGCGTATCTGTACTACATGGCCAAGCGGAAAGTGGACGTGCCGGTGGCGCGTTAGCGTTGCAGCGTGGATTGCCGCTTGACCGTTTCGGCGGCGCAGCCGAGCTTCTGCGCGAGGTGCATGGCGTTGCGAGGCGCCTCGATCTTGTCGGTGTTGTCGAAGTAGCAGACGACTTCGCGCGCCCGGGACGCGGGTGCGCGTACCGGTGAAATCCGCCGCGCATCCGAGGGCTCGGTGCCCGTCGTCCAGCACTTGATGCGCGCGGCGAAGCGATCGAGCTCCGGTTCGGTATAGCCGCTCACGTAGAGCTGTTCGGCGCCGTGCAGGCGGATATACACGAAGTCGGCGGTGACATCCTCGTACTCCGGCCACCTGCCCGCGGTATCGGCAACGACGAATGCGACTTGGTGGCGCCGCAGCAGCGCGATGAACGACGGGTCGACGAACGACGCGTGCCGCACCTCCAGCGCATGGCGCAACCGCCGCGGCGGGCCGAACGCCAGGCGCGCGCGCCCCGTCATCCGGGCATCGCGGCGACGCGCCAGCGCGGCTGCTGCATCGGTGTCGCGCGGCAGCAGCGCAAGGAACGCGTCGAGCTGCGCCGCGTCGTAACGCAGCGTGGGCGGCAGCTGCCAGAGGAACGGACCGAGCTTCTCGCGCAGGTTGGCAACGCCGGAGGCGAAGAAATTGGCCAGCGGCGTTGCGGCGTCGCGCAATCGGCGCATGTGCGTGATGTAGCGGCCACCCTTGACGCTGAACAAAAAGTCGGCCGGCGTTTCCTCATACCACGCCTGGTAGCTTTCCGGCGTCTGCAGCGAATAGAACGAGCCGTTGATCTCGATCGTGCGCAGTTGCCGGGATGCGTATTCGAGCTCGCGGCGCTGGGGCAAATCGGGAGGATAGAAGACGCCGCGCCACGGCGGATAGCGCCATCCCGAAATGCCGATGCGGACGTCGCCGCCGGTCTGCTTTGCCATCGATCGCCGCCGGCGCGCATACCGCGCCAATGCGCGGATTCTAAGGCCACGTCCATGTCCCGATGCCTTACGCGGCCGGGGCCTTACCGGATCACGCCTTCGAGTAAATCTCCGCGCCTTTTTGCACGAACTCGACGGCTTTCACTTCCATGCCCCTGGTCAGCGCTTCCTGATCGGAAACCCCGAGCTTTGCCGCGTAGTCGCGCACGTCCTGCGTGATCTTCATCGAGCAGAAGTGCGGTCCGCACATCGAGCAGAAATGCGCTAGCTTGGCCCCATGCTGCGGCAGCGTCTCGTCGTGGAATTCGCGGGCCTTGTCCGGATCGAGCCCCAGGTTGAACTGGTCGTCCCAGCGAAATTCGAAGCGTGCCTTCGACAACGCGTTGTCGCGGACCTGCGCGCCGGGATGGCCCTTGGCGAGATCGGCTGCGTGCGCGGCCAGCTTGTACGCCATGATGCCGTCCTTGACGTCGGCCTTGTTGGGAAGACCGAGGTGTTCCTTCGGCGTGACGTAGCACAGCATCGCGGTGCCGTACCAGCCGATCATCGCGGCGCCGATCGCGCTGGTGATGTGGTCGTAGCCGGGCGCGATGTCGGTGGTCAGCGGCCCCAGCGTGTAGAAGGGCGCCTCGCCGCACAGCCGCAGCTGCTCGTCCATGTTGTGCTTGATGAGGTGCATCGGTACATGGCCAGGGCCCTCGATCATCACCTGCACGTCGTGCTGCCAGGCAACCTGCGTCAATTCGCCGAGGGTGGCGAGCTCGCCCATCTGCGCTTCGTCGTTGGCGTCGTGGATGGAGCCGGGACGCAGGCCGTCGCCAAGCGAAAACGCGACGTCGTACGCCTTCATGATCTCGCAGATCTCCGCGAAGCGCGTGTACAGGAAGCTTTCCTTGTGGTGCGCGAGGCACCACTTGGCCATGATCGAGCCTCCGCGCGAGACGATCCCGGTCATCCGCTTCGCGGTCAGCGGAACGTACCGCAACAGCACGCCCGCGTGGATCGTGAAGTAGTCGACCCCTTGCTCCGCCTGCTCGATCAGCGTATCGCGGTAGATCTCCCACGTCAGGTCCTCGGCCTTGCCGTCCACTTTCTCGAGCGCCTGGTAGATCGGCACCGTGCCGATCGGCACCGGCGAATTGCGCACGATCCATTCGCGGGTTTCGTGGATGTTCTTGCCGGTCGAAAGGTCCATCACCGTGTCGCCGCCCCAGCGGATCGCCCACGTCATCTTCTCCACTTCCTCGCCGATCGACGACGACACCGCGGAGTTGCCGATGTTGGCGTTGATCTTCACGAGGAAATTGCGGCCGATGATCATCGGCTCCGATTCCGGATGGTTGATATTGTTCGGAATGATCGCGCGGCCGCGCGCGACTTCGGCGCGGACGAATTCGGCCGTGATCACCTCCGGGATCGCGGCGCCAAAGCTCTGCCCGGGATGCTGGCGGCGCACGCTTTCGGGCAGTTGCGCGATCAGCGTCTCGCGCAATTGGTTTTCGCGAACGGCGACAAACTCCATCTCCGGCGTCACGATGCCCCGGCGCGCGTAATGCATTTGCGTGACGTTGGTTCCCGGCCTCGCGCGGCGCGGCTTGCGATGCAGGTCGAAGCGCAATCCGGCGAGCCCCGGATCGGCGAGCCGGGCCTGACCGAAGATCGACGTCGGTCCGGGTAGCTCGACGGTGTCGTTGCGCTCCGCGATCCACGCGGACCGCAGCGGCGCGAGTCCCTTGCGGATATCAATCGTCGCCGACGGATCGGTGTAGGGCCCTGACGTGTCGTAGACGGCAAGCGGCGGATTCCTTTCCGCGCCGAACGACGCCGGCGTGTCGCTTTGCGAAATCTCTCGCATCGGCACGCGCACGTCGGCGCGCGAGCCTTCGACATAGATCTTGCGGGAAGCGGGCAGCGGCGCGACGGCGGCCGAATCCACCTTCGCGTCGCGCGCGAAGAACTGGTCGTTGGCATTCATGGCGATTCTCCTCGAAGCGTGGCAGCGCGAGGAGCGGAAGGTGTGAACTTCACGCTTCCCTGCGCCGGCATTATCCGGATCAGGTTCCAAGGGTTTGCTCTCACCCGGCCCAAGAATCGCGGCCAGGACCCCTAGCGTCAGCCTGCACCTTACGCCTTTGCGCGCCCGCGGGCAACGCCACGATGCACCCATGCGGCAAAGTGATTTAACATGACGCCTGTCGCGGGTGTAGCTCAATGGTAGAGCAGAAGCTTCCCAAGCTTACGACGAGGGTTCGATTCCCTTCACCCGCTCCAAATCAAATCGGCCCGAAGGGCCGTTTTGATTTGCGCGGAACGGAAGGGAAGCGAACCCCCAGGTTCGACGATGGCGCCGACGAGGCGCCATCGGACAGCCGAAGGCTGGTCCCGTAGCGAAGCGAGGGATCGTGCGCTCGCGGCAAGCGAGCGCACGACAAGACCCCTTCACCCGCTCCAAATCAAAGCGGCCCGAATGGGCCGTTTTGATTTGCGCAGAACGGAAGGGAAGCGAACCCTCGGGTTCGACGATGGCGGCGACGAGGCGCCATCGGACAGCCGAAGACAAGGACCCTTCACCCGCTCCAAGCAACAGCGACCCCATCAGGGCCGTTCGCGTTTTTCGCGCGGCACCGATTGCCACATGGGCGAGGCGACGAGTAAAATCACCGTGTTGGGGAACGGTGTTGCGCGCGTTCGAGTGAAATGCAGTACGCATCGGTGGGAGGTGGATTGATGAGGGGAAACAACGCTGCACCGCGCACGACGAATCACGCATTGCCTTCCCCTCGCGAAATTCCGCTGCTCAACGACACCGTCCGCATGCCATGGGACGGGGACGGCGCGCCGGGCGAAAGGGTCGTGCCGCCGGCGCTGGCAGTTCTGTATCGCGTCGCAGTGGGTCCCGCCGCCGATTATTACGTGCCGCGGTTCCTGCGGTTCGCGGGAGGTGGCCCCGCGCTGTCCGGGTGGCATTGGCCGGCGATGCTCGCGCCGGCAATTTGGGCGTTCTACCGGAAGCTTTGGCTTGCGGCCTTCGGCTACGGGCTCCTCACATTGCTCGGCGCGGCGGGCTTCTTCGCCGTCGAGTCGAGCCTGTCGGATTCAACGCTTGCCTGGATCGCCTGCGGCATCGCATCGGTGTGGCTGCTGCCGGGCCTCATCGCCGCGCCACTCGCCAATTCGTTTCTGTACCGGCGCGTCGATCGTCTCGTCAGAGGAGCGATCGCGCACGGCCGCGAGACATCCAAAGCGGCGCGCCTCCTGTCGGCGTGCCGTCCCACCGACCTCATGGTCGCCATCGTGTGCGCATTGAGCGGCACACTGTTGGCGTCGGTGCTGGCCCCGCATGTCTTCGCCTTGTACGAGACTCACGCCATACGCGCACGGCTCGGGCAGATGCTGGCGGAGGTGAAACCACTCCAATGGGAAATCGAGGAGAGCTGGGAACGCAGCAATGCCGTCCCGCGCACGCTCGATCACGCGGTGACCTTCGTGCGGATCGGCGGCGACCTGATCGACAGTGTGAACTTCAACCCGCTCAGCGGAAGGCTGCGCGTGGCGCTTGGGTCGGCGATCGAGCAACTTGCGGGCAAGAACATCCTGCTGGCGCCGGTCGTCGACCCGATGCAACGGCTGCGCTGGATCTGCATCCCCGTCGACATCGCGCCGAAATACTTGCCGGTGCAGTGCCGCCAACCGTGATCGCGACGCGCTACCCGCGCGAATAGTGCCACCAGACGAATAGCGCCACCGCCGCGGGCACGGCGAAGACCAGCGCGAAGATCGGCGCTTCTTCGGCAACGGAATAGCCGGCCTTGGCCACGCCCAGCCACATGTTGACGGCGGCGGCGATGAACCAGACCGGAAGAAAATACAGCGCCGCCCTTGCCATCGCCGAAGCTACCGGCGAGCCCACGAACCGGCCGATCAGGACAAACATCGCGAGGAGTACCAAGCCGGCCCCGATGATGATCGCGCTGCGCATCGTTGGCTCGGCTACCGGCGCGCACTACGGGCGGATATACGCCCAACCTTGCTGCTGGCGCTGCATGATCTCGACGACCCCGGCCGGCACGTAGCCGATCTTGCCGAGCATGTCGCCCTGCGTGAGCTTTTGCGCGCGCATCGTGTTCTCGCAGGCAACGACCTTGACGCCGGCGGTCAGCGCCTCGTCGATCCGGTTGCCGACCACTGAATCGGCCTTGAGCATCCCGATGCCGGGTCCGTAGGCAACGATCTCGACCTCGACGTTGGCTGCGCCAAGGTCCGTCTGGAGGTTCTTTGCATTGTTGAGCGCGAGGTTCCATTTCGCTGGATCGGCGTCGCTCACCTGCAGCACGACCTTGGACCGTGTGGAGGCTGGCTGTTGCGCTTCGGCCGGCAAATAGGCAATGCTCCCGATCACCATGAGGGCGAACGCGCCGAAGAGCCACCGCGACAAGCGTACAGAGCGCACGAGCATTCTCCTTGAAACGCGCGGCGTGATCCCGCGGAATCGGCACGATTATCCATGATTCGACGCTGCGCGAGCGACTATCCATTCCCGATCGCTCCGGCGCGTGTCGCGCCCATCGCAGGACACGCGCGATGACGCTGCCGCTGCTCGCTGCCGCGGGGGCGATCGTGATGTGGAGCACGCTGGCCGCGCTGGGGCTGTCGCTTTCCCATCTGCCGCCGTTCCTGCTGACTGGATGCGCACTCGTCATCGGTGCGCTTCCGGGCATCGCGCAATGGCGCCAGTGGGGGGTGCCGTTCCCGACATTGCTGCTCGGCATCTTCGGGCTTTTCGGCTTCCATTTCCTGCTGTTTCTCGCGCTGCGCTTCGCGCCGCCTGTCGAGGCGAACCTCGTCAACTATCTGTGGCCGCTGCTGATCGTCGTGCTGACCCCTGTGCTGCTGCCCGGCTGGCGCCTCACCTGGGCGCATGGGCTGGCCGCGGTGATGGGGTTTGCCGGCGCGGCGCTGGCGATCGGCGTTGCGCCGGCGGCGCTGACGCCGCGCGCAACGCTCGGCTTCGCATTCGCGGCGGGCTCGGCGATGGTGTGGGCGTGCTATTCGCTGCTCTGCCGGCGAGTAGCGCCGTTTTCGTCGTGGGCGATTGGCGGCTTCGCGCTGGCCTCGGGATTGCTCGCACTTGCGTGCCACCTGCTGTTTGAATCCCCGGCGGCGCTGCATCGCGACGATGCCGTGAAGCTCATCGCATTGGGATTGGGTCCGATGGGCACGGCGTTCTATTTGTGGGACATCGCGATGAAGCGCGGCGATCCGCGCGTGACCGGCGTGCTCGCCTACGCGACGCCGCTTTTGTCGACGCTGCTGTTGCTGCTTCTCACCGGGCGGCCATTGACGCCGACACTCGCGCTCGCGGCACTGCTGATTGTCGCCGGCGCGGCGCTGGCGGTCACCGCGTCCGCGTCGCGCAACAGCAGGACGGGTTGACGGCGCAAAGCGGCGAGACGATTTCTCGCGCGGGCGCCCAAAGCGGCAGCGGCTTTGAGTACCGCGAATTGATGGGTAAAATGGCAAAATCCGCTGCCGGGCCGTTCGCGCCCGGCGTCGTTTTTCTGGGGTCCCGCAATCTTGACCACATCGGCACTCGACCAACCCGCGCCAGGAGGCGCGTCGCAGCGTATCGCGCTGATCCAAGTCGCGGCCCTGATTCTCGCCGCGCTGATCGCGCTGATTCCCGGTGCGGCGCACGCCATCGCGCAGTCGGCGTCGCTGGTGCCGGGGTTGCGGCTGCCGCGCGACATCGTGCCGCTGGCCTACGATGCGAAGCTGCGGGTCGACCCGACCAGCGATGTCTTCAGCGGCACCATCGAGATCAAGGTGCGCGTGCTCGAGCCCACGGACCTTGTATGGCTCAATGCGAAGAACCTCACGATCCTTGACGCGCGCGCCGTCATACTCGGTCCACAGGAAGAATCGGTAGCCGCCACGCCGGTGGCCGGCAACGACAACGTGACGGGATTTCAATTCGCGAAGGTCCTGCCGGCGGGCGAAGCGAAGTTGTCGATGAGTTACACCGGCACGATCGAGCGCGTCGGCGGCGTGGGCTTGTTCCGGCAGGAGGAAGCGGACCAGTGGTACGCGCTGACGCAGTTCGAGCCGCTCGACGCGCGGCGCGTGTTCCCGTCGTTCGACGAGCCCGATCGCAAGGCGGAGTGGAAGCTTACGCTCGAGGTGCCCGCGGCAATGCGCGCGTTCGCCAACATGCCCGTCGAAGCCGAGCGTGCGAGCGCGCCGGGCTGGCGCGAGGTGACGTTCCAGCGCACGCCGCCGCTGCCGTCGTACCTCATCGCCTTTGCCGTCGGCGAATTCGACGTGCGCGACGGCGGCAAGGCGGGGCTCAACCACACGCCGATCTCGATCATCGTGCCGAAAGGGCGCGCCGCGGAAGCCGCGTACGCCGCCGCCAACACGGGCGCCATCCTCGCCGCCACCGAGAAGTATTTCGGCCGTCCGTATCCGTTTCCGAAGCTCGACCTTCTCGCATATCCGAAGTCGACGTTCGGCGGCGCGATGGAAAATCCGGGCCTCATTACCTATACCGCGCGCAACCTGCTCGCCCGTTCTGACGAGATGTCGCCGATCTTCGAGCAGCGCTTTACAGGCATCACCGCGCACGAGATCGCGCACATGTGGTTCGGCGATTACGTGACGATGGCATGGTGGAACGATCTCTGGCTGAACGAATCGTTCGCGTCGTGGATGGCAAGCAAGATCACGGCGGAGCTGCGTCCGGATTGGCCCCGCGGCGGATGGCGCTCGCGTCAGCGCAGCAAGGCGATGGAATTCGATCGATTGCAGAGCGCCCGTGTCATTCGCCAGCCCGTCACGGAATACGGCGACGTGCGCGCGGCGTTCGACAGCATCACCTATGCGAAAGGCGAGACGATCCTCGCCATGTTCGAGCAGTGGCTGGGTCCGGACAAGTTTCGCGAAGGCGTGCGCCGCTACATGGCGAAGTTCGCGTGGAGCAACGCGACCGCCGAGGATTTCTTCGCGGCGCTGGCAGCGACCGACGAGGCACTGGTGCCCGCGTTTCGTGGCTATGTCGAGCGTGCAGGGTTGCCGTTGCTCCGGGTCGGGCTCGATTGCAGCGCGGCACCCACGCTGACCCTGGCACAGGAGCGGTTCGTGCCGGCCGGCGTTACGGCCGCCGCCGGTGAGCGCTGGGTATTCCCCGCCTGTTTCGAGTTCGGCGACGCGGCTCGGGGTCAGCAGGTTTGCGCGCTGGTGCGCGACGCGATGCAAAAGGTGCCATTGCCTACGAACGCGTGCCCCCAATGGGTCGTGGCCAATCGCACGGGCCTCGGCTACTACCTGCCTCGCCTCACGCCTGCGCTGTACGCGTCGCTCGGGAAAGCGGAGCGCGTGCTGGCCAACGCCGACTATGAATTGTTGCTCGGCGACATGCAAATGCTGGCGCAAAGCGGTGCGGTGGGCTATCAGGAAGTCTTGCCGCTGGCCGCGCGGCAGGCGAACAATCCCGATGCGCGTGCGGCGCGCCGTGCATTCGACCTGGCCGCCGGGATTCCGCAGCCGATGATCAGACCCGCCAACGACGCCCGGTTTGCCGCGTGGATCCGGCGCAACTACGGCGCGCGCGCCCGGAGCCTGGGCTGGCTGTCGGCCAAGGGCGAGTCGCCCGATGTGCTGCGCTTGCGCGAAGCCGCGCTGCCGCTGGTTGCCGAGCGCGGGCAGGATGCTGCGCTGGCGCGCGCCGCGCAACGGCTCGCGCAACGTTGGCTCACCCATCGCAAGGCGGTCCCGCCGGACGCCCGCCGTATCGTTCTTGTGACGGCCGCGCGCACGTCGGGCAAGGATGCGCCGCGCTTGTTCGACGCGTTGATGGCGATCGCCAGGAGCGGCAGCGACCAGAACGAACGTGACGATGTGCTGGCGGCGCTCGGCGCGTTTCCCGACCCTGCGCTGCTCGCACGTGCGTTGTCGCTCATGGCGGACCCGCAAATCAACGCACGCGACGGCGCCGTCGTTCTGAGGGAGGCGTTGCAGCACCCGGCGACACGGTCGGCGGCGCTCGTGTGGTCCGCCGCGCATGTTGACGTGCTGGCGCGGGCGCCACGTGAGCAGCAAGGCTATTTCCCGACGTGGGGGGAGGGTGCATGCACTCC
>Ga0207703_10000289_pt1 | contig 55525 bp, 55 predicted proteins | sample KBSSwiS12_FD_184304 | JGI IMG/M metagenome (GOLD analysis project Ga0207703, IMG submission 184304) | Switchgrass rhizosphere microbial communities from Kellogg Biological Station, Michigan, USA - KBS Switchgrass S1-2 (SPAdes) (version 2) | ecosystem: Host-associated > Plants > Roots >... | reverse complement strand
GTTGCCGGGCTCTCCGTTAGCGCCTGCGGGCTGCCCCGTGGTCACCCTCAGGGCTCCCGGTCGGAGAGCCTCCACCGTCGCCCTGATCCCCGTGTGATGGATGAGATGCACGAGGTCCGCCGTATCGTTCCAGCCCTTGAGGCGAAGCCACGTGATCGCCGCCTCTACGGCCTCCTCTGAGGCGACCTCCTGGGCCTTCCTTCGGGACGCCCTCTGAGGCTTCGGCCACTCGGGCGTGTCTAGGCCGCCGATCGCCAGCATTCGTCGGAAAGCGCCGTAATAGTCGGCTACGGACTTGGGCGCTCTCCCCTCCTCCAGCTTGGCCAGGAGGTCGCGCCCGTGAGCGGGCCTCAGCTCGGAGAGCCTCAGCGAGGGGCCTAGGAGGGCTACACAGCGGCGCGCCATGGTCGCCATGACCTTTGCGCCAGCCCCATCGGACCAGGCGTCAAGGGCCACCTCTAGGGCGTCCTCAAGGGTGGGCTCGCTGCAGGCTGCGTAGACCTCCCCGCCCCTCAATGGCCACCTGCCCAAATCTGAGGCAATCGACGGGAGCGGCATCTTGTGAGGTTGCCTTGGCCGTGAGTCGCCCTTCGACTGAACCGGCTGCGTCCTGCACAGGAGGGCCGTCCATGAAACGGTATCGTCTGCGGCTTGGGGAAGAGGGTTGGACGGTCTACGACATATGGACCGGGCAGCCCGTGAGGTTCGCGACAGGCGACGGTGACGGGATGCAGGTCCAGACCGCCGAGACCCTCGCAAACGTCTTGAATTGGCGCGCACGTCAGGGCGACCGAAAGGTCTTCCAATAGGCTCTCAAGGGTTGCCGGCATCCAGGCCACTACTGGGGGAACTCGGCGGTGCATCGCGATATCGCGTAGTCTAGGCTGCCGCGGTTCCATTGCGCGGCTGAGCGGATGTCGATCAGGCACTTTGCATAGCGCGAGGCTCGGTCGTGGTCGTCAGCGCCGGAGCCAAAGATGATTGCGTCAGCTTGGCCGAGTCGCTCTCGACACCTCTGCAGGTCCCCCTCCGCACTCGCCCTTCCCCACTCAATGCCGTTGCGGAAAGCCTCCCTTGCTTCCGGCTCAGACGCACGGGAATGAGGGCCGACAGCGGCAGCGGAAGGAGCACCGATCAGCACCACCACGGCAGAGCCGAGCGCGGCAGCCCACGTCCGTTGCGCCCCAGAGGTCGCCCGTGCGGCGCTCATGAGACCTCCGCCCCAGAGCGCAGCTCGGGATTGTTGGGCCACGTGGGCATTGAGTGGCAGGGCTCGGAGAGGATTAGCTCCCCTGCGGCGCTCACGGCAAACCTGGAGTTTTCCAGCCACTCCGCATCACTCTCGAAGTGGATCGGGCAGCTACGCCCATCCCGATACACCTTGGCCGCCCACGCTGGCGTGTGATCGCCGGTGTAGCGATCGACGTACTGAGCCAGGCAGGTGCGCCGCTGCGCCTCTGTGAGGTCTCGCCCTGCGATCAGCCGCGGACGCTCAGCCGGCGCACCCGTTGAGAGCCGCCCCAGGACCCGCGGAGGGAACGAGACCACATTCGAGACCCTCCCTTCAGCTTCAGCGCGCGCGGCCTCCGCCTGGACGACCTCGAAGGCGGTGGCGTGCCCCGCAAGGATCGCCACAAAGCGCGCACCCTCGGGGCCATCCAACGAGGGCCGCTGCAACTGGACGCCGCTTGGGCTAACCATCGCCTCGAAGCCCGGATCAGGCTCCCCCTCGAAGCGCTCCCATCCGGTGGCCTCAAGCCGGGCCAAGACGGTCTCTTCATCATCGTTCAGAAAGCTCATTGCGGAGGCCTCTTGCCGTTGAAGGCCGAGACGCACCCCCACGGCGCGCCTTAGCCGGTGGCTACTCAGTGGGTAGTGGGTCGCGGTTCCAGCTTGGTCACCGAAGCTGCGGACCTCGCGCTGGCGGCCACACGGGCGTCCCTCGCGATTTCTCCCACGAGGTCGCCATTCTCAATCACGCCCTCAGGCATGTGGTGCGCGTAGCGCATCGTTGTGTGGATGGTGGCGTGGCCGAGCTGTTGCTGAATGTCGGGGAGGCTTTTCCCTCGGCGGCGCATGTGGGTAGCCACGCTATGGCGGAGGTCGTGCACGCGCCCTTTGACACCTGCGACCGCGCAAATTTCCGCCCAGGCCTTCGTCAGGCGCACTGTGTGGCGCTCAGGCTGGCCCTCCTGCGGGAATACCCACTTGGGCGCGCCCAACTCGACCACCTTTCCCTCCGCCATCATCGCCAGCGCCTTGGGCTGCCACTCCTTCAGACGCTTCGATAGAACGGAGTTCAGCGCGCGCGTGACGGGCTTACCGCTCTTAGTATTGCTGCTCTCGACCACCCAAAGGAGCCGCCCGTCAGGCAACTCCGAGAACTGCCCCCAATGCGCGCCCATGACCTCTCCAACGCGCGCGCCTGTATGGATCAGCATCATGATTGCGAGCCCTGGAGCTTCGCTGCGGTCTTTGACGGGCGGAGCCCCCCGGGTAACCACATCCCGGACCATTGTGCGGCTCGTGTGGGACTCCGCAGCTTCCAAGATGCGTCCCAGCTCTTCGGCGGTGAAATGGAAGTCGATCTGATTTTCAGGATAGCGGGCGACGCCCTTGACCGGGTTCTCGGGGGAGCAACCCTTGCGCCAGCCATAGAGGACCGCCCGAGAGAGCATCACCGATAGGAGCGCCAGCGCACGGTTACACGCCCCTGGGGTCTCCGAGCGGGCGGCCTTGAAGTCCTCAATCATCTCCCGCGTGAGATCTGCGACCTTCCCGGCTCCGAAGCTCGGCAGGAGGTGGGCGTTCCAGAGCTGCTTGTAGGAGCGCGCGGCCTTCTTGTGCTGCCCCTCAGCAGTCCAATAGCGGTCCCATAGCTGCTGCACCGTGGGCCGGGCGGCCTCCGCGGCAGCGGCTTCCTGGGCGGCCACCTTGGCGGCGCTCCGCGCCTCACGATCTGCCTTGCCGGCATCCCAGAGGTCAGCCCCAGGGACGCACGCAGCCTCGGAATAGCGCTTGGCCGCCTTACGGGCTTCCTCAGGGGTCAGCGCCCGATACTTGCCCAGCGTGACTTGAACCGGCTTTCGCTCACCACGGTGGCGATACTTGATCACCCACGACCAGCCCTTTGGATCGACCTTGCCGCGCGTCCTGATACCGAAGCCTGCGAGGTGGGTATCCCAGGCGTACTCTACACCGGGAACCGCCTCGAACCCCTTGAGGGCCGAGCTTGTGAGGTGGAGCGACTGAACGGCCTTGAGCTTCGCCATCAGGGTCCCCGTTGAGGCGAGACAAAAAGGCCCGGAACGCCAGCGCAGACATGCGTCAACGTCGCCGGGCCAGGCTTGACCGTAGCATCCTGGGTACCGTTTGGGTACCACTTTCACACGGTAAGATGGGGGTCGAATGAGCTACCCACGGGGCCACAGCGCCCCATAGGTACCCACTTTCTTTTGCATTATCAGTTAATTGAGAGGCCTACGCAGTGGGTATCAGGCCGGTATGAGATGGGATGCCTTTACCAGGGTACGCAGACTGCAAATCCGTGCACCCGGGTTCGATTCCCGGTCAGGCCTCCAACACCTTCCTTCGATTGCGGCATAGGCGCCGCCACGGCTGGCGGGCGCTGGCGACATCGCGATCAGTCCAGCCGGACGGTCATGGCGAAGGTCTGCGTCTCCTGCGGGGGGATCTGCAGCAGGTCGGCCCGTGCGGTGAGCTCCCGCGGTGCGCGGGCCTCGGCCGGCAGGCTGCGCCAGGGTTCGATGCACAGGTAGGGCGCGCCGGGCTTGGTCCAGATCCCCAGGTGCGGCAGCCCCGTCCAGGAAATCGTCAGCGCGGGCCCGCGCTCCCCGCCATAGGTCAGGCTGCGGCTGCGCGGCCGCTCCAGGATCACGGCGTCCTCGACGAACAGCTCGTCGCGCAGGACCAGCCGGCGGCCGTCCACCGGCGTCGCAAGCGGCTCGGGCCCCAGGAGCCCCGTGGCGTCCAGCCGTCGCAGCGGCCCGCTCTCCGCCTCGGCGAAGGTGATCGTGTGGCCGTCGCGCGGGCCGGCGTCCGGCAGGGGCCAGCGAAAGGCCGGGTGGAAGCCGAAGGTGGCCGGCATCGGCTCCGGCCCGGGATTGGCGAGGCTCACCGTCATGCACAGTTCGGCGCCGCGCAGGGCGAACTCCGCCTCCAGGACGAAGTCGAACGGATAGGCGTCCCGGGTCTCGGCGTCGGCGGTGAGGCGCAGGCGCGCGAGGTTCGGCTCGCAGCACACCACCTCGAAGGCGCGGCGGCGGGCGAAGCCGTGCTTGGCGAGTTCGTAGCTCTGCCCGCCATGGCTGAAGCGATCGTCCGGCAACCGGCCGATGATCGGGAACAGCAGCGGCGCCCGCCCGGTCCACCAGGCGGCGTCGCCGTTCCACAGGAGCTCGCGGCCGTCTACGTCCTGCAGCCGCCAGAGCTCCGCGCCGAACGGGTTGATCTCCGCCGAAAGGGCGGACGAGGCGATGCGCACGATGTCCGAGGTCATCTGCCGCACCGATCACGCAAGCCGAGCAAAGGCAAGGGCCGCCTCAGCGCCGTTCCCGCAGGATCTGCAGGGCCAGTTTGGGCCGGATCAGGAACAGGCCGGTCCACAGGGCGTAGGCGGCGAGCCGCCGGGCGCGACTGGCCGGCCGGCGGCGCGGGCGGATTTCGCGTTCGAAGACTTCGGCGTAGTCGGCGCAGGCGGTCATCGGGATCTCCTCGTTCACGAGGACGATGTTTGCGGCGCCGCTGCGTCAGAAACGGACGCATGGACGCGGCGCGCGGTTTCGATCTCATCGACAAGGGTCCGCCGCAGGATCTCCGGCGCCAGCACGCGGAGCTTGTCGCCCCAGGTGAACAGGTGCCAGGCGAGCTCGCGCATGCCGCTGGCGCGGAAGCGGACGATCACCGTGCCGGCGGGCCCGGCCTCGACCTGCTGGTTGGCGTGGAAGCGCCAGCGCAGGGCGTCGTCCGCCCCTTCCGGCGTCACCTCCAGCACCACGTCCTCGACCGCGTCGTGGTAGATCCCGAAGCTCTCGTCGGCATAGTCCTGCAGCGAAAAGCCGTCGGGCCTGACGGCGGCGACGCCCAGCACTTCGACGTCGTGGATGCGGTCCAGCCGCCAGTTGCGCGGCCCGGCCGCGACATCTTCCTGAGCCACCAGATAGTTGGAACGCCCGAACAGCAGGCCGAACGGCGTCACCTCGCGCACCCGGCCCGGCGTCGAGCCGCCTTCGTAGCGGAAGCGTAGCGCCGACATCGACTTCAGCGCCTCGCGGATTCCTGAGAGCACCGCCTCGTCCTCGAAGGGTCGCGGGCCGGCGCTGACGGCGATGGTCTCAGCCTGCAGCAGGGCCTCCAGGTCCGGGGCCAGCCGTCGCCGGGCGGCGGCGCGGGTCGCCGCCAGCACCTTCTGTTCCAGGCTGCGCAGCGCCCCAGCGCGGACCTGGGCGCCCTGGGCCGCCAGCATTTCCGAAGCCGCCTTCAGCGCCGCCAGCTCCTCGGCGGTCGGGGCCTGGAACAATCCGTCCAGCCCCGCGGGAATGCGGAAGCGGCGGGTCGGCGGATCCTCGACCTCCTCCAACTGCGGAAAGACCTCGCGCACGGCGTCGCGCATCCGCTCGGCGGTGCGCCGGCCGACCCCCAGCCGTTCGGCCATCTCGTCCAGGGTCAGCCCCTCGGCGGTGCTGGCCAGCAGCCGCGCGAGCTCCAGCAGCCGGCCGGCCTTTTCGTGGCGCATCAGCTCTACGTCCGATTCTGTCGTGCCAAGAGATCAGACCGGAAACAGCCCCGATCTGCAACGGAGATCCCCGATGCGCCGCCGCCTCTCCGCCTCCCGCTCCTTCTCTCCGAAAACCGCCCGCGTGGTCCGCCCGGCCACCGCTCCCCAGCCCCTGCCGGGCGCCATCGTCGATGCGGTGCTGCGCTATCACGACGAGGTGCAGGACCAGGGCTGCGGCCGATCCCTGCTGCGCCTCAGCGCCCGGCGGCTGCGCGACCGCGAGGTCGAGGCGGCGTTGGGCGACCTGGCCGACCGCGCCGCCGGCGTCGCCATCCTCTGGAACGAGCGCGAGGGCGAGATCATCCGGGTGCTCGAAGCCAGCCCGCGCCTTGCCGCCTGAGCCCCGCCGGAACCTTGACCGCGCGCTCGGGGTTCTGGGCTGGACGAGGCTTTTCGGGGTGCAGCTGATGGCGGACCAGATGGTGCGGGTGGACGTCGGCGTCTGCACCTTCAAGCGGCCGTCCGTCGTCGCGACCCTGGCCTCCCTCGGCGCCCAGCGGTTGCCGCCGCACGTGCGGATGCGGGTCGTCGTCGCCGACAACGAGCCCACGCCCGCCGCCCGGGGCGCAGTGCTCGCCACGGCCGCGGCCCACGGCATCGACCTCGACTATGTGCATGCGCCGGCGCGCAACATCTCGCTGGCCCGCAACGCCGTGCTGGACGCCCTGGCCGGCGACTATCTCGCCTTTATCGACGACGACCAGACCGCCGCTCCCGACTGGATCGCCAATCTGGTCGAGGCGGCCGAGCGCCAGGGCGTCGCAGCGGTGCTGGGCCCGGTGACGGCGCTCTATCCGCCGGAGACGCCGGCCTGGATCGCCGCCGGCGACTTCCACTCGTTCCGGCCGGTGAAGGTCGGCGGCCGGATCCTCAAGGGCTACAGCTGCAACGTGCTGATCCGCACCGAGATGATCCGCCGCGCAGGCTTGCGCTTCGACCCCGCCCTCGGCCGCATGGGCGGAGAGGACGACGACTTCTTCTATCGCCTGACCGACGCCGGCGGGGTGATCGGCGAGGCGCCGGCCGCGCGGGTGTTCGAGCCGGTGCCGGCGGCGCGCGCCAGCCTGCCGTGGCTGCTCAGGCGCGCCTTCCGCAGCGGCCAGAGCCACGGCCGCCGGCAGCTGCGCCGCGCCCTGCCCGGCCGCCTGGTCCAGTTGCTGCTCGCCGGCGCCAAGAGCGCGGCCTGCTTCATCGGCGCCGCGGCGACGGCCGTGTTCCCGGTGCGTCGACGCCGCTGGCTGGTCCGCGGCGCGCTACATGCCGGCGCCGTCGCGCGGATCGCCGGCTTCAAGGAGCTGGAGCTGTATTAGCTCCTCCGCAGGGGAGCATCTGATCTAAGCCGCCGCCTCGTGCGCCGCATAGAGGTCGTCGAACACCTGCGGCAGCAGTTCGGGCAGGCCCAGCAGCGGCCCCGAGGAGAGCAGCAGCACCACCTCGTCGCCGTTCAGCCCGTTGAGGCGGCCGATCGCCTCGTCGGCCGAGTGGATGCCGGCGACCGCGACGCCGGCGGCGGCGGCGCGGTCGAGGATCTCCTGGAAGCTCGACTGGTTGTGGCTGCCGGCGCCATGGCTGGGCGGCGGCGCTATCAGCACCTGGGCGGCGCCGGCGAACACCGTGTCGTACCAGGCCAGCGCGTCGCGGCTGCGCCAGGAGAAGGTATGCGGTTCGAACACCACCACCAACGGCCGGTCGGGATAGTGCAGCAGCATCGCCTCGATGGCCGAGCGCGCCTTTTCGTAGGACGAGCCGAAACCTTCGATGACCGGCACGCGGCTGGCGCTGGTCAGCCGGTCGAGCCTGCGGCGGATGCCGCCGAAGCTGGCCAGAGCCCTGGCCAGCGCCGGTTCGCCGACCAGGCCACGCTCCAGCAGATAGGCGCAGACGCCGATGATGTTCTCGATGTTGTGCTCGCCGAGCAGGCTTGTGGCGAGCGCCAGCTTGCGGCCGTCGGGCGCGACGAGGGTGAAGCGGGTGGTCTCGCCATAGACGACATTCTCCCCGCGCCAACCGTCCGGAGCCACAGTGTCGTACCAGACGATGCGCGCGGCGGTCTCCGCGGCGATCGCCCGGATCGCCGGATGGTCGCGGGCGACCAGCAGGCCGTCCGCGGGTATCAGCCGCAGCAGGTCGCGGAACGGCGCCTCATAGTCCGCGAAGGTCGGGAAGACGTTGACGTGATCGTGGACCAGCGACGTCAGCAGCACGTCATGCGGGTGATAGAGTACGAACTTGGAGCGGTGGTCGGCGGGACCGACGATATATTCGTCACCCTCCAGCACCACCTGCGGCGCCTGGCCCCAATGGCCTGTGGCCGGAAGCGAAGGCGAGATGGCGCCGATCATCCAGCCGGCGTCGACGCCGGCCTCGCGCAGGACGTGGGCCATCAGCGCCGTGCAGGTGGACTTGCCGAAGGAGCCGGCCACCACGGTGTTGCGCCGCCGGCCCGTCGCCTCGCCGACCAGCTCCGGGAAGGTGGTGATCCGCACGCCGCGGCCGCGCGCTTCGGCGACCTCGGGGTTGGCCTCGCCGCCGAGCTTGGCGCTGGCGCCCAGCACCAGCACGTCGAGCTGGTCCGGCAGGTTGGCGGCGTCGAATCTGCGGCTGAAGGGAAAGCCCAGCGCTTCCACATAGGTCGACATCGGCGGGAAGACGTCCTCGTCGGAGCCGGAGACCTCGTGGCCCGCGTCGCGCATCATCAGGGCCGCCGCGCTCATGCCGGCGCCGGCGATCCCGGTGAAGTGGATGCGCATTCGGGGACTCTCCTTGGTCTGACGAAGCCTGACTACCCTAGCCGCAGCCGGGCGCCAGCGCGACACGCCGCCGCCCGCCTGGAGTCCATTTCGCCATGAGTCGCGCGCGAACGTGGCCGGTGCGGAGGGTCGATCCAGGTCCTAGGCCTTCTCCGCCATCAGCGCGTCGACGAAGGGCTCGGCCCAGGTCTGACGGTCCCGCTTCAGGCGCTCGGCGTGGTAGATGTGCGCGAGGTCGGCGTAGGCGTGGTCATAGTCGAGATTGACGATCACATAGTCGTAGGCCCGCCACTGGGCGATCTCGCCGTAGGCCCGCTCCAGCCGGCCTTCGATGACCTTCTGACTGTCCTGGGCGCGGGCGTGCAGCCGGCGGGCGAGCTCCTGCATCGAGGGCGGCAGGATGAAGACCCGCACGCTGTCCTCCGGCAGCTTCTCGGCGACCTGTTCGGCGCCCTGCCAGTCGATGTCGAAGAGGACGTCCTTGCCGGCGTCCAGCGCCGCCGCCACCGGCGCCCGCGGGGTGCCGTAACGGTTGCCGTGGACGTGGGCCCATTCCAGGAACTCGTCATTGGCGACCATCTCGTCGAAGGTCTCCGGCGAGACGAAGAAATACTCCCGCCCGTGCTCTTCGCCGGGTCGCGGCTTGCGGGTCGTGGCGGAGATCGAAAGCCTCAGGTCCGCGTGGTCGGCCACCAGCCGGCGCGACAGCGAGGTCTTGCCCGCGCCCGAGGGCGAGGAGACGATCAGCAGCAGGCCCCGGCGCTTGCGCGGGTGTTCCAGGTGAACGCTCATCGCCGCACCCTACTCCACATTCTGAACCTGCTCGCGGAACTGCTCGATCACGGCTTTGAGGTCGAGGCCGACGGCGGTCAAGCCGGACAAGGCCGACTTCGAGCACAAGGTGTTGGCTTCGCGCATGAATTCCTGGGTCAGGAAGTCGAGCCGACGGCCCACCGCCCCGTCCGAATCCAGGAGGCTGCGCGCGGCCTCGACATGGCCGGTCAGCCGGTCAAGCTCCTCGCGGACGTCGGCCTTCACCGCCAGGGCCGCGGCCTCCTGCAGGATGCGGTCCTCGCCGACGGCGTCGCCGGCAAGCTCGATCATCCGCCGCTCGAAGCGGTCCTTGATCGCCGCCGGTTGGCCGCCGGCGAGATCCTGCGCCTGGCCGACCAGTTGTTCGATGCGCTCGACGAGCCCGCCGAGCACGCCGGAAAGCGACGCGCCCTCCTCCCGCCGCGCCTTCAGCAGCGCCTCGAGCGCGGCCATGATGGAGGCGGCCATGGCGGCCTCCAGCGCCGCCAGCGCCTCGGGGTCCTCCAGCGCATCGGCGGCCTCGATCACGCCGCGCAGCGCCAAGAGGCCGTCGAGCCGCGGCGCCACGGCCATGCCGGTCGCCACATAGGGGGCGCCGGCGGCCAGATAGCGTTCGAGCTGCTCGATGTTGACCTTCACCGCCGCGGCGGTCTCGCTGCGCCTGGCCTGGACGCCGATGGTCACCTGGCCGCGCTGGAAGCGGCTCTGGGCGGCTTCGCGGGCGGCGCGCTCCAGGCCTTCGAACCCCGGCGGCCCGCGAAAGCGGACTTCCAGGTTGCGACCGTTGACCGAGCGGGCCTCGACCGCCCAGCTCCAGGCGCCGGACGCGCCCTCCGTGCGGCCGAAGCCGGTCATCCCCGAAATCGCCATCAGCCTGGCTTCCCCTGCATGCCGCTTCCCTTGGCGCCGCCGTCCTGCGCGCCGAGCGCGGCGGCGCCCGCCTGCGCCGCCTGACGCTGGCGCTCCAGAATACGCCAGCGGGCGACGTTCTTCTGATGTTCGGCGAAGGTCGCGGCGAAGACGTGACCGCCCTGGCCGTTGGCGACGAAGAACAGCTCGTCGGTCTGCGGCGGATCGAGCACCGCCTCGAGCGCCGCCTTGCCCGGATTGGCGATCGGCGTCGGCGGCAGGCCGCTCATCTGGTAGGTGTTGTAGGGCGTCGCCGCCGCCAGCTCCGCGCGGGTGATGCCGCGCCCCAGCGGACGGCCGCGCGAGATGCCGTAGATGGTGGTGGGGTCGCTCTCCAGCCGCATGCCGGCGCGCAGCCGGTTGATATAGACCGCGGCGATCCGCGGCCGTTCCTCCGCCAGCGCCGTCTCCTTCTCGACGATGGAGGCCAGGGTCACCGCCTGCTCGGGGGTGGTGAACGGCAGGCCGGGCTGGCGGGCCGGCCAGAGCTGCGCCAGCAGCCTGGACTGGGCCTTCTGCATGCGCGCCAGCACCTGAGCCCGATCCTCGCCGCGCCGGACCTCATAGGTCTCCGGCAACAGCGAGCCTTCCGGCGGCGCGACCGCCTCGCCCTCCAGCACCGGCGAACGGGCCACCGCCTCGGCGGCCATTTCGCTGGTCCAGCCTTCGGGCACGGTGACGAGATGACGCACGGTGCGGCCGGCGCGCAACTTCGCCAGGATGCCGGCCATCGAGGCGCGGGAGGGGATCTCGTACTCGCCGGCCTTCAGCGACGCGCCGCCGACCTTGGCCGCCAGCAGGAACAGCGGCTTGGAGCGGATCACCCCGGCGTCGGCGAGCGTGTCGGCGATCTTGGCGACGCCGGCGCCGCGCGGCAGGATCACCGTCGTCGCCCCGGCCCTGGCCGCCGGCCCTGGACCCGCATAGGTCCAGAAGGTCCAGCCGGCGCCGACCACGACCAGCAGCAGCAGGCCGAGGGTCACGAGACCGCCGCGGCGGCGGCGCGCCTTCCTGACCGGCGCTTTCCGACGAGGGCGGCGCTTGGCCGTCACGCGACCTTCTTGAAGACCACAGAGGCGTTGGTGCCGCCGAAGCCGAAGGAGTTGGACATCGCCAACTCGATCTTCATCGGCTTGGCCTGATGGGCGACGAGGTCGATCTCGGTCTCCACCGAGGGATTGTCGAGGTTGATCGTCGGCGGCGCGACCTGGTCGCGGATGGCCAGGCAGGTGAAGGCGGCCTCGATGGCCCCGGCGGCTCCCAGCAGGTGGCCGGTGGCCCCCTTGGTCGAGCTCATCACCATCCTGGCGGCGTTGCCGAGCAGGCGCTCGACCGCCCGCAGCTCGATCTCGTCGCCGAGCGGCGTCGAGGTGCCATGGGCGTTGATGTAGTCGAGGTCGTCGGCGACGATTCCGGCGTCCTTGATCGCCGCGCGCATGGCGCGGAAGCCGCCGTCGCCGTCCTCGGCCGGCGCGGTGATGTGGTAGGCGTCCCCGGCCATGCCGTAGCCCAGCACTTCGGCGTAGATCTTCGCCCCGCGCGCCTTGGCGTGCTCGTATTCCTCCAGCACCAGGACGCCGGCGCCTTCGCCCATGACGAAGCCGTCGCGGTCCTTGTCGTAGGGCCGGCTGGCCTTCTCGGGCGTGTCGTTGAAGTCGGTCGAGAGCGCCCGGCAGGCGATGAAGCCGGCGATGCCGACCTTGACCACCGCCGATTCCGCGCCGCCCGCCAGCATGACGTCGGCGTCGCCGTATTTGATGATCCGCGCCGCGTCGCCGATGGCGTGGGCGCCGGTGGCGCAGGCCGTGACCACCGAATGGTTCGGCCCCTTGAAACCGTGGCGGATCGAGACCTGGCCGCTGGCCAGGTTGATCAGCGCCGACGGAATGAAGAAGGGCGACACCCGGCGGGGTCCCTTCTCGTGCAGCTCGATGGCGGTCTCGGCGATCGGGCCGAGGCCGCCGATGCCGGAGCCGATCATCACGCCGGTGCGCTCACGCCCTTCGTCGTCTTGCGGCGCCCAGCCGGAATCGCGGACCGCCTCGTCGGCCGCGGCCATGGCGTAGAGGATGAAGTCGTCCACGCGTCGGCGGTCCTTGGCCGACATCGTCTGGTCAGGATCGAACGAGCCGGGAATATCCGGGCCGCCGCCGCCGCGGCCATCGACCCGCGGCACCTCGCAAGCGACCTTGCAGGCATAGTCCGTGGGATCGAAGGCGGTGATGGTTCCCGCGCCGGACTTGCCGGCGAGGATCTGCTTCCAGCTGAGCTCGGCGCCCTGCCCCAGCGGGGTGATCAGGCCGATTCCAGTGACGACGACACGACGCATGCGCGTTCCTCAAACGAAAGCCGCCGCGGCCAGGGATCGAAGCCCAAGCGACGCGGCGGCCAAAAGCTTAAGCGAATCAGTGCGCTTCTTAAGCGCCCAGGCGCTCCTGGATGAACTTCACCGCGTCGCCCACGGTCTGGATGTGCTCGGCCGCGTCGTCGGGGATTTCGATGTCGAACTCCTCTTCGAAGGCCATGACCAGCTCGACGTTGTCGAGGCTGTCGGCGCCCAGGTCGTCGATGAAGCTCGCCTTCTCGGTGACCTTCTCCGGATCGGCGTCGAGATGCTCGATGACGATCTTACGGACGCGTTCTAGAACGTCGGACATTCGGTAGGTCCCTCAAGGCTTGTCGTGCAGTTGCATCGGCGACGAAGACGGTGGTGTCAACCGTCGCGGTGATCTCGTGGTTCGGGCCGCCCGGTAGCATGTTCCTCAGAGGTAGGCGAGCCTCAGATCGTCAGTGTCAGATCATGGCCATGCCGCCGTTGACATGGAGGGTCTGGCCGGTGACGTAGGCGGCCTCCGCGCTGGCCAGGTAGAGGCAGGCGGCGGCGACGTCGGCGCCCGACCCTAGACGGCCGGCCGGAATGGTCGACAGGATCTGGGTCTTCTGCTGGTCGTTGAGGGCGTCGGTCATCGGGCTCTCGATGAATCCCGGCGCCACGCAATTGATGGTGATCCCCCGGCTGGCGACCTCCTGGGCCAGGGCCTTGGAGAAGCCGATCATCCCGGCCTTGGAGGCGGCGTAGTTGGCCTGGCCCGGATTGCCGGTCACGCCGACCACGGAGGTGATGCCGATGATCCGGCCGAACCGGCGCTTCATCATGCCCTTCATGGCGGCCCGGCAGAGGCGGAAATAGCTCTCCAGGTTGACCTTGATCACCTGCTCCCAATCGTCGTCCTTCATGCGCAGCAAGAGGCCGTCCTTGGTGATGCCGGCGTTGGCCACCAGGATGTCGAGCGGCAGGCCGGCTGCGGTCTCGGCCGCCCCGATCAGGCCGTCCACGGCCGCCGGGTCGGAAAGATTCGCCGCGGCCACGGAGGTGCGCTCGCCGAGGCTGGCGGCCAGCTCCTGCAGCACCGCCTCACGGGTGCCGGACAGCACCACGTGCGCGCCCTGCGCGTGCAGCGCGCGGGCGATCTCCGCGCCGATGCCGCCGGTGGCGCCGGTGACAAGGGCGGTCTTGCCGGTCAGGTCGAACATGGGCGCTTCCTTGGGCGTGGTCGTCAGACGGTTCGGGCGAAGGCTTCGAGGTCGGCGGGCGCATTCAGCGGCAGCGCCTCGGCCTCGGGGGCGAGCCGCTTGACCATGCCGCTCAGCACCTTGCCGGCGCCGGCCTCGGCGAAACGGGTCACCCCGCCGCCCTCTCCCGCCATCCACTGCACGCTCTCACGCCAGCGGACCCGGCCGGTCACCTGTTCGACCAGCAGGCGGCGGATCTCCTCGGGATCGTGCACCGGCCGGGCGGTGACATTGGCCACCACCGGCGCGCGCGGGGCGACGATGGCCGCGCCGGCCAGCGCCTGGGCCATCTCGTCGGCGGCGGGCTGCATCAGCGGACAATGGAAAGGCGCCGAGACGTTCAGGGGAATGGCGCGCGCGCCCAGCTCCTTGGCCTTCTCGATGGCCTTGTCGACCGCGGCCTTGTCGCCGGAGATGACCACATTGCCGGCGTTGTTGTCGTTGGCGACCACGCAGACGCCGAATTCGGCGCCCGCCGCGGCGGCCTGTTCGGCCAGGGCTACGTCGGTCTTGGGGCCGATCAGCGAGGCCATGGCGCCGGCGCCGACCGGCACGGCGCGCTGCATCGCCTGGCCGCGCAGCTTCAGGAGCCGCGCGGTCTCGCCCAGGCCGAGCGCGCCGGCCGCCGCCAGGGCGGAATATTCGCCGAGGCTGTGGCCGGCGACGAAGGCCGCCTTGTCGACGCCGACGCCGAACTCCCGCTCCAGCGCCCGCATCACCGCCACGCTGACCGCCATCAGTGCGGGCTGGGCGTTCTCCGTCAGGGTCAGCTGGTCCTCAGGGCCTTCGCGCATCAACCGGAACAGATGCTGGCCGAGGGCGTCGTCGACCTCCTGGAAGACCTCGCGCGCGCTGGCGAAGGCCTCGGCCAGGTCCTGGCCCATGCCCACGGCCTGGCTGCCCTGGCCGGGAAAGAGGAAGGCAAGGCTCATTGGGCGTGCTCCGCTCCGGCGAATCCGAGCGGCGAGGGTTAGGGAATTTGTTTCCCGCCCGCAAGGCGGCGCTCGCCACGGGACGACCGCGTCGACAAGTCGGCCGCTGCAATCCTGCGGCGCCGGGTCTATCGTGGCGTGCTTCCTTGGAGGATCACATGAAAAAGCGGGTCATCGCCTGCGCCGCCGTCTCAGCCCTGGTCGCCGCGGCCCCCGCCTGGGCGGACCTGCAGCCCGGAACCAAGGCGCCGGACTTCCAGGCCCCGGCCTATCTGGCCGGCAAGGCGTTCAACTACCACCTCGCCAGCGCGCTGAAGTCCGGGCCGGTGGTGGTCTACTTCTTCCCCTCGGCCCATACCAAGGGCTGCAACCTCGAGGCGCACCTGTTCTCCGAGGCCATCGACCAGTTCAAGGCGCAGAAGGCTTCGGTGATCGGCGTCACCGCCGGCAAGGTCGACGAGCTGGCCGACTTCTCCAAGGAGACCGAACATTGCGGCGGCAAGTTCCCGGTCGCCGCAGATCCCGGCGCCAAGATCGCCAAACAATATGACGCCCCGCTGAAGATGGCCGGCGTGACCATGCCGATGGACCTCTCGGCGCGCACCTCCTACGTGATCGCCCCCGACGGCAAGGTGCTGTTCGCCTATTCGGACATGACCCCCACCGACCACGTCGCCAAGACCCTCGACGCGGTGAAGGCCTGGCGGGCCAAGCATCCGTGAGGAGCGCCTAACGCCCCCTCCGTCGGCTTCGCCGACACCTCCCCCGCGGGCGGACCGCAGGCGGAGGAGCTGTCGCATAGCGACTGAGGGGGCGTTCGGCGCTGGCCTGCGCTCCGCGCCCCGAAAACCCTTGCTCTGAAAGGCGTTTTCGCCTAAACGCCCGCCTCTTCACGGAAGGCGGTCTCACGCGGAACGCGAATGGGTCGGGAAACCCCCGGCCGCCGCGCTTGAGAGCCATCGTGTCCGGCGGACCTTCCGCCCCCGGACGCGCCGCCTTCCCTACAGGAAGAAGGAAACTATGGCTCTCTACGAACACGTGGTCATCTCGCGGCAGGATATCTCGCCGCAACAGGCCGAAGCGCTCAACGACCAGCTCAAGGCGCTCATCGAGCAAGGCGGCGGCGCCGTCGCCAAGATCGAGTACTGGGGTCTTCGCAACCTGACCTACCGGATCAAGAAGAACCGCAAGGGTCACTACTCCCTGCTCGCCATCGACGCGCCCCCCGAGGCGGTGAAGGAGATGGAGCGCCAGCTGTCGATCAACGAAGACGTGCTGCGCTACATGACCGTCCGCGTCGAGGAGCTCGACCTCGAGCTCTCGCCGATCCTCGCCCGCCGCGATCGCGAACGCGAACGCCCGCGCGACGACAACAGCTTCCAAGCCTAAGAAAGGGAGGATCCTCGCATGACCGACGAAACCTCCGCGGCCCCGGCCGCCTCGGGCGGCCAGCGCCGTCCGTTCTTCCGCCGCCGCAAGGTCTGCCCGTTCTCCGGCGCCAACGCCCCGAAGATCGACTACAAGGACGTCAAGCTGCTGCAGCGCTACGTCTCCGAGCGCGGCAAGATCGTGCCCTCGCGCATCACCGCGGTGTCGGCCAAGAAGCAACGCGAGCTGGCCAAGGCCATCAAGCGCGCCCGCTTCCTGGCTCTGCTCCCCTACGTCGTGAAGTAAGGGAGCCAGGCACATGAAAGTCATTCTGCTCGAACGGCTCGAAGGCTGGGGCGGCCTGGGCGACGTGGTCACCGTCAAGGACGGCTTCGCGCGCAACTTCCTCCTGCCGCGCCACAAGGCGCTTCGCGCCAACAATGCGAACCTGAAGATCTTCGACGCCCAGCGCGCCGAGATCGAGGCTCGCAACGCCAAGACCAAGGAAGCGGCGGGCAAGGCCGGCGAAAAGCTGGACGGCGCCGCCTACATCCTGATCCGTCAGGCCGGCGAGAGCGGCCAGCTGTACGGCTCGGTCTCCGGCCGCGACGTCAGCGACGCGATCAACGCCGACGGCGGCAAGGTCGAACGCGCGATGGTCGTGCTCGACAAGCCGATCAAGACGATCGGCGTCCATCAGGTGAAGGTCCGCCTGCACCCCGAGGTGACCGTCACCGTCTCGATCAACGTCGCCCGCAGCCAGGACGAAGCCGATCGTCAGGCGCGCGGCGAGAACGTCATCTCCAGCCAGTTCGAAGAAGAGCGCATGGCGGCCGAAGAAGCCGCCGCCGACCTGCTCGAAGGCGGCGCTGGCCAGATGGAAGGCGACTACGCGCAAGCGTAAGCCGACCGTCCACGGCAAGATCAGCGGCGCGGGAGCCATCCCGCGCCGTTTTTTCCTTTGGGGTATTGGCTGAACCGTTCTGCCGGCGGAAACGCCGAGCCACCCCTCACCCAACCCTCTCCCCTCTCGCTGCGCGGGGGGAGAGGACAATAGCCCTCGCCCCGCTTGCGGGGAGAGGGTTGGGTGAGGGGTGGCGCAGGAGCGGCCACAACCCCGGAGGGCGCCTCGATCAGCCGGCCGCCTACCGCTCGTCCCAGAGCCGACGCAGCACCGTGGGCGCGAGGCCCGGCAGGTCTTCCGAGATCAGGCCCGGCCCGTGCAGCTCGCCGGCTTCGGCGTGGATCCAGGCCCCGGCGCAGGCGGCCTCGAAGCTCTCCATGCCCTGGGCGATCAGTCCGCCGATGAAGCCCGCGAGCACATCGCCGGAGCCGGCGGTGGCCAGCCAGGGCGCGCCATTGACGTTGACCGCCGCCCGCCCGTCCGGCGCGGCGATCACGGTGTCGGGGCCTTTCAGCAGCACCACGGCGTCGGCGCGCTGGGCGGCCTTGCGCGCGGCGCTGATCCGCTCCGGCGCGGCGGCCAGCACGCCGCGGAACAGCCGCTCGAACTCGCCCGGATGCGGCGTCAGCACGTCGTCGCGGTCGAGCACCGAAAACAGCTCCTCAGGATCGTCGCGGAAGACGCTGATCGCATCGGCGTCGATCACCAGGGCCGCCCCGGTGCGGGCCAGCGCCAGGACATTCAGCAGGGTGGTCTCGGTGACCCCGGCGGCCGGCCCGATCACCGCCGCGTCGACGTGCTCGGCCCCCTCCTCCAGCTCCAGGTCGGTGTCGAAGCCGCGCAGCATCACCGCTTCGAGGTGGGCGGCGTTGGCGGCCAGCGCCTCGCGCGGGGAGAAGATGGTGACCAGGCCGGCGCCGATGCGCAGGCCGCCCCGCGACGCCAGCCGCGCGGCGCCGGTGCTCCAGGCGTCGCCGCTGACGACGATCAACTGGCCGCGGGCGTGCTTGTGGGCGCTCGCCGAAGGCCAGGGGAAGCGCGGCAGCCAGAGCTCCGGGCCGTTCTCGAACAGCTGGACTTGGGTCGGTCCGAGGCCGATGTCGGCGACGACGATCTCGCCGCACAGCCCGCGCCCCGGCTCCAGCACGTGGGCCGGCTTCTTGGCATGGAAGGTGACGGTCAGGCCGGCGCAAACGCTGGGCCCCTTCGGCGCGCCGGTGTCGCCGGGCAGGCCGCTGGGGATGTCCACCGCCACCACCTTTTCCGGCGTGGCGGCGAGCTGCTGGGCCGCCGCCGCCGCCGCGCCCTCGAGCGGACGGCCGAGCCCGGCGCCAAACAGGGCGTCGACGTACAGCGCCGGCGGAAGCTCTCCGGCCAGTTCGCCGACCGGTCCGTCCCAGAGGTCCCGGGCGGCCTTGGCGTCGCCGCTCGACGGCGGGGCGAGCGCCCGCAGCTCGACGGGCCAGCCCCGCGCCTTCAGCAGGCGCGCGATCACATAGCCGTCACCCCCGTTGTTGCCGGGGCCGCAGAGCACGAGGGTCGGCTGGGAATGGAAATGGGCGCCGATCGCGTCGGCGACCGCGGTCCCGGCGCGCTCCATCAACACCGTGCCGGGCGTGCCCGCGGCGATGGCGGCCGCATCGGCCCGAGCGATTTCACCCACGGTGAGGATCTGACGCGCAGCCAAGGGCAGCCTCCACAACAGCCGCTCGACGGGAAAGCGCCACGCGGCGATGCTTCCGACGAGGCCTTCTCTTCCGATGCCATCGCCAGCGCCCGGATGAAAGCCCCTTCGATGCGGCGCCGGAGGCACGTTTTCGCCGCAAACTTCAGCAGAAGCGCACAATTTGCGACAGCATGGCAAAGCTTGAATTTCTGCCCGACTGGCGATTTTTTCCAGATTTCAGTCCCGACATGGCGTCCGCGGGCCAATTCGCCCGTCTAACGGCGCGCATCCTGCGGCGCTGCCGGAGCCAACCAGCCCCGACCGCCAATGATTTCATTTTGTGCGTTCACCGCCTATATTTTGGGCGACAGCATATTCGCGTCGCCTGAGGCCACTGCGGCGCAAGAGACACCCTTGCAGGCCCCCCGCCGGCCGTGCTCCGTCCCGCCGCGACCACTCGGGCGGGAACGCTCATAAAGCCGACGAGGCCATGAAAAAAATCGAAGCCGTGATCAAGCCGTTCAAGCTCGACGAAGTGAAAGAAGCTCTTCAGGAGCTGGGCGTCCAAGGCATGACGGTCATCGAGGCCAAGGGCTACGGTCGGCAGAAGGGCCAGACGGAACTCTACCGCGGGGCGGAGTACGTCGTGGACTTCCTGCCGAAGATCAAGATCGAGGTCGTCGTCGCCGACGATCAGTTGCAGCCTGCGCTTGACGCCATTTCCGGCGCCGCGCGGACCGGCCGCATCGGCGATGGCAAGATCTTCGTCTCCGACATCATCGACGTGATGCGCATCCGGACCGGGGAGACCGGCCCGGCGGCCATCTGACACCTACCACCATCGAGCTCGTAAAGGGGATCCACACCATGGCGACAGCCCAAGATATCCTGAACCTGATCAAGGAAAAGGACGTCAAATACGTCGACGTGCGCTTCACCGACATCCGCGGGAAGATGCAGCACGTGACCTTTGACATCGATCTGGTCGACGACGACTTCCTGACCGACGGCACCATGTTCGACGGCTCCTCGATCGCCGGTTGGAAGGCGATCAACGAGTCCGACATGAAGCTGCGGCCGGACCTCGACAGCGCGATCATCGACCCGTTCTACCAGCAGACCACGCTGGCGCTGTTCTGCGACGTCGTGAACCCCGACACGGGCACCCCGTACAGCCGTGACCCGCGCTCGATCGCCAAGGCGGCGCTGAACTACGTGAAGTCGGCCGGCATTGGCGACACGGTCTATTTCGGCCCGGAAGCCGAGTTCTTCATCTTCGACGACGTGAAGTGGTCGACGGCGCCGAACGACACCAGCTACTCGTTCGACGGTTCGGAACTGCCGATCAACTCCAAGCGCGACTATCCCGAAGGCAACATGGGCCACCGCCCCGGCCCGAAGGGCGGCTACTTCCCGGTCAACCCGGTCGACAGCGCCCAGGACCTGCGCGGCGAGATGCTGGCCGTCATGGGCGAGCTGGGCATGAAGCCGGAAAAGCATCACCACGAAGTGGCGCCCGCCCAGCACGAGCTCGGCCTGAAGTTCGACACCATGATCGTCATGGCCGACCGCCTGCAGCTCTACAAGTACGTGATCCAGAACGTCGCCCAGGCCTATGGCAAGACGGCCACCTTCATGGCCAAGCCGATGTTCGGCGACAACGGCTCGGGCATGCACGTGCACCAGTCGATCTGGGGCGATGGCAAGCCGCTGTTCGCCGGCGACAAGTACGCCGGCCTGTCTGACGTGTGCCTGTGGTACATCGGCGGCATCATCAAGCACGCCAAGGCGATCAACGCCTTCTCCAACTCGACCACCAACTCCTACAAGCGCCTGGTGCCCGGCTACGAAGCCCCGGTGAAGCTGGCCTATTCGGCCCGCAACCGCTCGGCCTCGATCCGCATCCCGCACGTCGACAGCCCCAAGGGCAAGCGCCTGGAAGCCCGCTTCCCGGACCCGATGGGCAACCCCTACCTGACCTTCACCGCGCTGCTGATGGCCGGCCTCGACGGGATCAACAACAAGATCGATCCGGGCGCGCCCGCCGACAAGAACCTCTACGACCTGCCGCCGCGCGAGCAGAAGAAGATCCCGGAAGTCTGCGGCTCGCTGCGCGAAGCGCTCGAGAACCTCGACAAGGACCGCGCCTTCCTGAAGGCCGGCGGCGTCATGGACGACGACTTCATCGACTCCTACATCGAGCTGAAGATGGAAGAAGTCATGCGCCTGCAGCTCCATCCGCACCCGGTGGAATTCGACATGTACTACAAGTGCTAGTCGAACGCTGTTAAGCGAGAACATGAGGGCCGCGGAGAGATCCGCGGCCCTTTTGTCTGCGGGCGCTGGCCAAGGGCGCCGGGTTCGGGCCAAGCTTGCCAAGCTCGCCGCTACAGCCCTGAGTCTCGCCACCTTGCACCGCGCCCTTCTCGCCTTCGCCGCCGGCCTGGTTCTCGCCGGCGCCGCCCGGGCGCAGCCCTCCCCCGGTCCCCAGCCCCTCGCACCCCCGCCCCCGGTTCCCGCCGCCGAGGACACCGCCTATCCGGGCGTAATCCGGCTGTTCGTCGACGCCACCGACCTCGACCGGCGGATCTTCCGCGTCCGCGAGACCGTTCCGCTGGCCCCGGCGCCCCAGGGCCAGGACCTCACTCTGCTCTATCCCAAGTGGCTGCCGGGCCACCATTCGCCGACCGGCCCGTTGAGCGACGTCGCCGGCCTGGTGGTGCGGGCGAACGGCCAGCCGGTCCCCTGGCGGCGCGATCCCGTCGACGTCTTCGCCTTCCACATCGAACCGCCGGCAGGCGCGACCAGCCTGGACGTCGAGTTCCAGTTCGTCTCGCCGACGGCTCGCGACCAGGGGCGGATCTCCGTCACCCCGGAGATGCTGAACCTGCAGTGGAACCAGGTCGTGCTCTACCCCGCCGGCCATTTCGCCCGGCGGATCACCCTGCAGCCCAGCGTGCGCCTGCCGACCGGCTGGCGGTTCGCCACCGCCCTCGACGGCGCCAGCCGCAGCGGCGACGACGTGCGCTTCGCCGCCGTCGACCTCGACACCCTGGTGGACTCGCCGATCTTCGCCGGCCGCTACTTCCGCCAGATCGATCTCGATCCCAAGGGTCGCACCCCGGTGCGCCTGGACGTGGTGGCCGACCGTCCCGACCTGCTCGACGCGACGCCGGAGCAGGTCGCGGTCCACCAGGTGCTGGTGAAGCAGGCCGACAAGCTGTTCGGCGCCCGGCACTTCGACCACTACGACTTCCTGCTCGCGCTCAGCGACCGGATGGGCGGCATCGGCCTGGAGCACCACCGCTCCAGCGAGGACGGCGCCACGCCGCACTATTTCACCGACTGGGACAAGGGCGCGCCAGGCCGCGACCTGCTCTCGCACGAGTACGTCCACTCCTGGAACGGCAAGTTCCGCCGCCCGGAGGGCCTCTGGACGCCCGACTTCGACGCGCCGATGCGCGCCGAGCTGCTGTGGATGTACGAGGGGCAGACCCAGTACTGGGGTCAGGTGCTGGCGGCCCGCTCCGGGCTGTGGTCGCGCCAGGACGCGCTCGACGTCCTGGCGATGACGGCGGCGCTCTATGGCCAGCGGCCGGGGCGCAGCTGGCGCTCGGTCGAGGACACCACCAACGACCCGACCATCTCGGCGCGGCGGCCGATCCCCTGGGTCAGCTGGCAGCGGTCGGAGGACTACTATTCGGAAGGCCAGCTGGTCTGGCTCGACGCCGACACCCTGATCCGCCAGCGGTCGGGCGGCAAACGCTCGCTCGACGACTTCGCCCGCGGCTTCTTCGGGATCAACGACGGCGGCTGGACCCCGGTCACCTACAGCTTCGACGACGTGGTCGCGGCGCTGAACAAGGTCGAACCCTACGACTGGGCGGGCTTCCTCCGCGCCCGGCTGGTCGAGGTGGCTCCGCACCCGCCGCTCGACGGCCTCGCCCGCGGCGGCTGGCGGCTGGTCTTCAGCGACAAGCCGAGCGGCTTCTGGACGGACAACGAGGCGCGCCGGCGCATCGCCGACTTCAGCTATTCGCTCGGCCTGGCGATCGCCCGCGACGGCGCGATCGCCGGCGTCATCTGGGACAGCCCGGCCTTCAAGGCGGGGCTGACGACGGGCGGCAAACTTCTGGCGGTGAACGGCGTGGCCTATGACGCCGATGAGCTGAAACAGGCGATCATCGAGGCCAAGACCGGATCCGAGCCGATTCAGCTGCTGGTGCAGACCGGCGACCGTTTCAAGATGGTCCCCGTCGACTATCACGGCGGCCCGCGCTACCCGCGGCTCGAGCGCATCGCCGGCGCGCCGGATTATCTCTCCGAGATCCTCGCCCCCCGCAAATAGCCGCCCGAGCGCGGCGGCGGCGGCTCAGAGCCGCTGGGCGATCCACCAGTAGATGGTGAAGGCGACAGCCCCGGGGGCCGCATAGGCCGCGGCGAACAGCCACGGCGCAACCGGTTCCGGCAGCAGGGCGGAAATCCCCGCCCCGGCTCCGACAACGGCCAACAGGCAGGCGCCGGCGCCCAGGATGCTGGCGAGCTCGGCCGGAAGATGGTGGTGGTGCGCGTCGCTCCGCACCCTGGTGCGGGCCTGCGCAGACGGCGTCCGCATGGTCGTAACTCCCTAAAACGCCCCCCTGGTCTCGATCGGCCAGCGTCGTTCCAAGGATTAAGCTCGCGCTAATTTCCGGCGCTGGCAAGCTTCGCCGCCGTAAGCCGCATTGCCTAACGCGGTCGCAAATCCCATACGAAGGTGCGAATCGCTCCATTTTGCCGAGAGCCATGCCCAGCAAAGCCACCGCCCAAGCTTCGCTCTTCGACGAGGCGCTGAACCCCGCGCCGGCCGCTCCGCTCGCCGAGCCGCATGAGCCGCGCCCCGATCCCGCGGTCGTCGGGCTGAAGCCGTCGTCCGGCTATTCGGCCGCCGACATCGAGGTGCTGGAAGGCCTGGAGCCGGTGCGCAAGCGGCCGGGCATGTACATCGGCGGCACCGACGAGCGGGCGCTGCACCACCTGTTCGCCGAGGTGCTCGACAACGCGATGGACGAGGCGGTCGCCGGCCACGCCAAGGTCATCGAGGTGACGCTGGACGCCGACGGCCTGCTGAGCGTGCGCGACGACGGCCGCGGCATTCCGGTCGACCCGCACCCGAAGCATCCGGGCAAGTCGGCGCTGGAGGTCATCATGACCGTCCTGCACTCCGGCGGGAAGTTCTCCGGCAAGGCCTATGAGACGTCCGGCGGCCTGCACGGGGTCGGCGTCTCGGTGGTCAACGCGCTCTCCGAACGGGTCGAGGTCAACGTCTGGAAAGACGGCTTCGAGTGGCGCCAGAGCTTCAGTCGCGGCAAGCCGCTGGGCCAGATCGAAAAGCTCGCAGCGACCAAGAAGAAGGGCACGGCGATCAGCTTCAAGCCCGACGAGCTGATCTTCGGCGATGGCTGCAACTTCAAGCCGGCGCGCCTCTACCGGATGGCGCGGTCGAAGGCCTACCTGTTCGGCGGCGTCGAGATCCGCTGGAAGTGCGACCCGTCCCGCATCCATGACCAGACCCCGGCCGAGGCGACGTTCCGGTTCCCCAACGGCCTGGCCGACTTCCTGGCCGAACGGGTCAAGGAGATCGAGACGGTCACCCCCGAGCCGTTCGCCGGCCGCTACGCCCGCCCGGGTGAAGCCGGCAAGGTGGAGTGGGCGATCACCTGGACCCCGGCCGGTTTCGGCGAGGCCGACGGCTTCATGCAGTCCTACTGCAACACCGTGCCGACGCCCGAGGGCGGGACGCACGAGGCAGGCCTGCGCGCCGCCCTGACCCGCGGGCTGAAGGCCTACGCCGAGCTCTCCGGTGAGAAGCGCGGCGCCCTGATCACCGCCGACGACGTGATCGCCCAGGCCGGCGCCCTGATCAGCGTCTTCATCGCCAACCCGGAATTCCAGGGCCAGACCAAGGAGAAGCTCTCGACGAGCGACGCCGCCCGTCTGGTCGAAAAGGCGCTGGCCGACCCGTTCGACCACTGGCTGACCGCGCAGCCGAAGGCGGCGACCGCCCTGCTGCAGTTCGTCATCGAACGCGCCGAGGAGCGGCTGAAGCGCCGCAAGGACAAGGAGGTCGCGCGCGCCAGCGCCACCCGCAAGCTGCGGCTTCCCGGCAAGCTGGCGGACTGTTCGGGCAACGCCATCGACGGCGCCGAAATCTTTCTCGTCGAAGGCGACTCTGCCGGCGGTTCGGCGAAACAGGCGCGCAATCGCAAGACCCAGGCGATCCTGCCGCTCAGGGGCAAGATCCTCAACGTCGCCTCGGCCTCGCTCGACAAGACCGGCGGCAACAAGGAACTGGCCGACCTGATGCTGGCGCTGGGCGTCCAGGGCGGGTCGAAGTTCAAGGAAGAAGACCTGCGCTACGAGCGCGTGATCATCATGACCGACGCCGACGTCGACGGCGCCCACATCGCTAGCCTGTTGATCACCTTCTTCTACCGAACCATGCCGGAGATGATCCGCTCGGGCCGGCTCTACCTGGCGCTGCCGCCGCTCTACCGGCTGAGCCACGGCGGCAAGGCCGTCTACGCCCGCGACGACGCCCACCGCGACGAGCTCCTGGCCACCACCTTCAAGGGCAAGAAGCCGGAGATGAGCCGGTTCAAGGGCCTGGGCGAAATGATGCCGGCGCAGCTGAAGGAGACCACCATGGATCCCGCCAGCCGCACGCTCGCCCGTGTCACCCTGCCCCGCGCCGAAGAGGCGGTGGGAGAGCTGGTCGAGGCGCTGATGGGCCGGAAGCCGGAACTGCGCTTCCGCTTCATCCAGGAGAACGCCGAGTTCGCGGCTGCCGACATCGACGTCTGACGCGGCGGCGCCAAGCAGCGCCTCTCGACCGTGGCTCGCAACACGACCCCAGATCGGCCTTGTGCACCCGCACCGACCGGAGTTGCGCGAAATCTGCGCCCGCGCACCCTTCGTCGTCATATGGTTAAGCTTGGGTCGACAGGGCTCGCATCCTGGTATTGAACTGGCGGCGAAGCGCTGCTGGAGGTTGCCAAATGTCGTCGAACAACGAGTCCTGGCCGGCGCCGACCGAGCCGGCGGCGCCGACGCTCGCGGCCACCGGCGCCCGGGGCGCGATGGTCGGCGACATGGACGCGGCCCACCTGGCGGATCTCTTTCCCGCGATCTTGACCAAGGCGTCGTCGACCCAGATCGCGGCGTCCGGAGCGGGCGGCCTCGGCTTCACCCTCACCGGTTCCGGTTTCGACTACGTCGACAACCAGCTGGTGGGCGGACAGGCGACCCAATTCACCTTCACCGACGTCGCCAATGGCGTAACCGTGCTGCAGCTGAACCTCAGCCTGCCGCACACCAATGTCGGCAATTTCGAATACTGGCTCGCCAACGACCAGACGCAGGCCGCCTTCCAATATATCCTCACCGGCCAAGACCAGCTCGCCGGCGGGACGCACGCCGACCTCATCCGCGGCTACGGCGGCAATGACCTGATCGCCGGCGCCGGCGGGAACGACAGCCTCTACGGGGGCGACGGAAACGACGTGATCTACGCCGGCCTTGCGCCTGGAACCGGCGGTTCGGCGCCGACGGGTTCGACCTATATCCGCGGCGAGGCCGGCGACGACTACATCGCCGGCGGCGCAGGCTTCGACTACGTCAACGGCAACCAAGGCGCGGACACGATCGACGGCGGCTCGGGCGGCAGCGACTGGCTGCTCGGCGGCCAGGGCAACGACATGATCTTCGCCCACGCGGGCGACAGCATCATCAACGGGAACCTCGGCGACGACAGCCTGGTCGGCGGCTCCGGCCATGACAGCCTGCGGGGCGGACAGGGGAATGACGCCATCTGGGCCGGGTCGGGCGGCGACTGGATCACCGGCGACCGCGGGAACGACACCCTCGTCGCCGGCGCGGGGGCGGATACCTTTTACGTCAATCAGGCCACAGGCGCAGACCGGGTGTTCGGCTTCGACCCCGCTCATGACCACGTCCAGGTGGCGGCCGGGGTGACCTATAGTCTGGCGCAGATCGGCGCGGACACGCTGATCGATCTCGGCCAGGGGGATTCGATCACGCTTGCGGGCGTCCAGCTGAGCGCCCTGCCGGGGGGCTGGATCACCACCTAATGTCCCGATTCCGAAGTTCGCCAGCGCATTGTGGCCGGCCCGGGCGAACTTCGGAATCGATCAGGACACTAGCAAGTCCATGTTTCTAGTGTGCTTCTGCGGATCTGAAGTTCGCTCCGGCGGGTGACCGATAAGCTGGCGAACTTCAGATCCGGCACACCAGCCCAACTCGGCGGCCACAGCCTTGCCGGAACGTCGCCAGTGCGCGCGACGTTGATCGGGGAGGAGGTCTGCCGATGGCCAAGAAGAAGCGCAAGTCAGGGCTGCCCAAGCGGATCGCCGGGGTGAAGGTGCCGAAGTCGGTGCGCAAAGGCCGCTTTGGCCGGATGCTGGGCTCGCGCACCGGCCAGGCGCTGCTCGCCGAGGCGCTGCTGGCGACCGGCGCGGTCGGCGTCGCCAAACAGGCGGGCGCCCCGTCCGACGACACCGCCACCGACACTGCCGACCGGGGCCCGCGCCTGGGCGGCAGCGTGGTGGCCGACGCCCTGCGGCGGTGGCAGGGGGCCGGCGGCCACGGCAAGCATGCGGCGGCCGACGCCACCATCGCCTACGCCCTTGGCGAGGCGGCCCGGGTCTTCGTCCGCACGATCAACGAGCAGCGCAAGGCGGCCGAGCGCGCGGCGGAACCGGCGCAGGATGTGGAGGCGGAATGGGCCGCCAGAGACGCCGATCCGCAGGGCTCAAAAAAAAAGCCCGCCCTCCAGCCGGAGGGATCGGCCTGATCGCCGCGCCGCCGCGCGCAGCTCCGCCGACGCCATGGCCCGCCCAGCCTGAGGCGCAGCCGCGAGCGCACCATGGCCTCGCCCCACGCCTGGCCGCCTTCGGCGCGCGCCGCCTGGTGCGCTTCGCCCAGTGGCGCGGCCGCAGGCAGGCCGAACATGATCTGAAGCACAGCGCCTCGCCCAGTTTCCGCGCCTTCATCCAGATCAACCTGATCCGCCCCGGGTAAAGCGTGAGGCGCGCCCCTCGCAGATGACCCTGCGAACAACGGGAAACGTTGACTTGCTGGCGGCTAACCTTATCTTCCGCGCGCGCGGCGATCTCCGTCCGCGCCGCCGCAGGACCGCCAGCCCTCCCTTTTAGGATCAGGCCGGCTCCGCATCAATCGTAGTTCATGACCGAATTTTCCGAACTGGGCCTTTCGCCCGCGACCCTGCAAGCCGTCGCGGATACTGGCTATACGACGGCCACGCCGATTCAGGCCGAGGCCATTCCCGTCGCCCTGCAGGGGCGCGATGTGCTGGGCATCGCCCAGACGGGCACCGGCAAGACCGCCGCCTTCACCCTGCCGATGATCGACCGCCTGAAAGCCGGCCGCGCCAAGGCGCGCATGCCGCGGGCGCTGGTGATCGCGCCCACCCGCGAACTGGCCGACCAGGTCTCCTCGTCCTTCGAGAAGTACGCCAAGGGGCAGAAGCTTTCCTGGGCCCTGCTGATCGGTGGCGTCTCCTTCAGCGACCAGGAACAGAAGCTCGACCGCGGCGTCGATGTGCTGATCGCCACGCCGGGCCGCCTGCTCGACCACTTCGAGCGCGGCAAGCTGCTGATGACCGGCGTGCAGATCATGGTCGTCGACGAAGCCGACCGCATGCTCGACATGGGCTTCATCCCGGACATCGAGCGGATCTTCAAGCTGACCCCGCCGAAGCGGCAGACGTTGTTCTTCTCGGCCACCATGCCGCCGGAGATCACCCGGCTCACCAAGCAGTTCCTCAACGACCCGGTGCGGATCGAGGCCTCGCGGCCGGCGACCACCGCGGAGACCATCCACCAGCACCTGGCGCGCGTTCCGAGCTCCGATCCGAGGGTCAAGCGCACCGCGCTGCGGGCCCTGATCGAGCACAGCGAGGTCAACAACGGCATCGTCTTCTGCAACCGCAAGTCGGAAGTCGATATCGTCGCCAAGTCGCTGCAGAAGCATGGCCTGGACGCCGCCGCCATCCACGGCGACCTCGACCAGCAGACCCGGATGCGCACCCTGGAGAGCTTCCGCAAGGGCACGCTGAAGCTGCTGGTCGCATCCGACGTCGCCGCCCGCGGGCTGGACGTCCCGGCGGTCAGCCACGTCTTCAACTACGACGTGCCACACCACGCCGACGACTATGTGCACCGGATCGGCCGCACCGGCCGCGCCGGCCGCAGCGGCGAGACCTTCATGATCGTCACGCCGGATGACAGCCGCAACCTCGACAAGGTGCTGAAGCTGATCGGCAAGACGCCGGACGAGTGCGTGCTCGACGTCGACTGGTCTTTGATCCAGTCGGAGCCGCGTCACGTCCGTTCCGAGCGGCCCGGCCGCGGCCGCGAACGCGATCGCGACCGCAGCCCGCGTGGCGGACGCGGCCGCCGGCCGGAACCGGCCGAGGCCGACGCGCCAGAGGCTGCGCTCCCCGTCGCCGAGGCGGCGGCCGGGCCCCGGCGATCGCGCCTGGACCGCGCCGAGCGCGACCCCCAACCGGTCGCCGTGGCGGAGGCCGCGATGGCGCCCGCCGTCGCGACGCCGGCAGAGCGGCCACTGCGCGAGCGCGACCGTTACGAACGGCCGCTTCGCAGCGAGCGGCCGGAGCACCACGTACGCGCAGAGCGTCACGACCGCCCGGAGCGACACGAGCGTCCCGATCGCGACCGTCGCGGCCGCGATCACGACGGCGACAGCGTGGTGGGTTTCGGCAATGACGTGCCGGCCTTCCTGCTGCGGGCGGCCCCTCGCCCGGCGGACGATTAACGCTAGCGCTTAACCGGCCGTTGGGGGGCGGCGGTTAGCCTGTTTCCGAGAGATAGGAGCCGGCCCGGCCTGGCCGGCCCCCGCTTGAGGAAGAGAGAATGTCCGCCGACCTCGACGTCCAGCTACGCGGTCCGAAGGCTTACGGCCTTGCCCGCAAGGCGCTGGAAGCGATGGAAGCCAATTTCGTCTGGCCGACGCCGCTCAATTTCGAGCTTTGGCTGCACTATGTCGCCAAGGAGTCCCCTCTCGGCCGGGAAATCGCCAAGATGGTCGAGAAGGCCGAGCCCTTCACCGACTCCGTCGGCGAGGCGCTGGCGGCCAAATACCTGCCGCGCGACCGGCTGAAGGGCGAACTGCTGACCGCCGGCGTCGCCCTGTCGAAGGAATTGGACACGGTTTCGAGGGCGATCGAATCCGCCCGCGAGAGCAGCGAGGCCTATGGCGAACAGCTGGCCAACGCCAGCCAGTCGCTGGACAGCTCCGCCCCGCCCGAGATCAAGGCCATGGTCGCCACCCTGGCCGACGCCACCCAGCGCGTGCAGCGCGAGAACGAGACCCTGGAGCACCGGCTGGCCGACACCACCGCAGAGGTGACCCGGCTGCGCCAGCACCTGGAGATGGTTCGCCGCGAGGCGATGACCGACGGCCTGACCAAGCTGGCCAACCGCAAGGCCTTCGACGAGGCCCTCGAGCGGGCGCTGCGCGCGGCCGACGACCAGGGCGGTCCGGTGACCCTCGCGGTGATCGACATCGACCACTTCAAGACCTTCAACGACACCTGGGGCCACCAGACCGGCGACCAGGTGATCCGCTATGTCGCCGGCGTGCTGGCCAAGGCCGGCCCGTCCCCGCGCACCGCCGCCCGCTATGGCGGCGAGGAGTTCGCCATCATCTTCCCCGGCGAGGGCGCGGCCACCGCCCTCGACGTGGTCGAGAAGATCCGTGAGGAAGTCGGCTCGCGCACGCTGAAGCGCCGCTCCACCAACCAGGACCTCGGCGCGGTGACGGTCTCGGTGGGCCTGGCCGAACGCCTCCCCGGCGAGCCCTACGCCGGCCTGATCGAACGCGCCGACGCCGCCCTCTACGCCTCGAAGCACGCCGGCCGGAACCGCACCTCGACCGCCTCGGCGGCGAGGATCTCCGCGGCGGCTTAGACGCGGCGAGGCCGCCCAACCGGCTACGATCAACGCGCCGCGGCGGCGAGCCCGGACGTCAGATGGCGCAAGACGGCGACTCCCTGGCCGCGCCCGCCCCTCGCGGTGACGCTTGGGCGGGAACTTGCCCGCGCTGCGCGCAAGCGACAACTTGCAAGATCGAACAGTCGTCGCGGCGGGCTGCGATCAGGGCCTTCCCACCGTCTCCCATCATAGGTTCGGGCGCGATGCGCCAAAACGGCGTCCTGTTCCCTGTGCAACGCCTTCAAAAAAACCGCCATCTGCTTTGAACCCCCGCGCGTGCCGCGGCCACTCACCGGGCGTCGGCCGGGCGTGTCGGCTCGGCCCGGAACGGGAGTCTTCCGATGTCGAGTCTCTCCAGAAACGCCAAGGCCATCGCCATCGCGGCGGGCCTGATCGCGCCGCCGGCGCTTGCCGCCCCCATTGCGCTCAGCGACGCCCAGCTCGGGGCCGTACCAGCAGGGATCCGGTTCAGCATCACCAACCAGGTATCCGACCAGCCCGGGGTCGCGCCGGTGACCGACCCGCTGCTGGTCAACGCCTGGGGCCTGAGCCAAGGGCCCTCCACCGCCCTGTGGGTGGCGAACAACGGCACCGACAGCTCGACCATCTATAACCCGGCGACCTTCGCCAAGGCGCCGCTGAACGTGAATGTCCCAGGCGCGCCGACCGGCACGACCTACGTCGGCATCGCCAACGCCTTCAACGTCACCAGCGGCGGCAATACCGGCCAGACCATCTTCGCCTTCGCCACGGAAGGCGGCCAGATCGAGGGCTGGAACCCGACCGTCGACGTGCACAACGCCATCGTCGCGGTCGACGAGTCCGGCGCCGGATCGCTGTTCAAGGGCCTGACGCTGGGGATGAACGGCGCGACCCCGCTGCTGTTCGCCGCCGACTTCGCCCACGGCGTGGTCAGCGCCTACGACGCCAGCTTCAGCAAGGTGAACAGCTTCACCGACACCTCGCTGCCGGCCAACTACGCGCCGTTCAACGTGCAGAACCTGAACGGGGAGCTCTATGTGACCTTCGCCCAGCGTGAGGCCGGGGCGACCGACGAGACCGCCGGCAAGGGCCTGGGCTTCGTCGACGTGTTCGACACCAGCGGCCACCTGCTGCGCCGGCTGGTTTCGAATGGTCAGCTGAACGCGCCCTGGGGGCTGGTCATCGCGCCGCAGAGCTTCGGCAAGTTCGCCGGCGCCCTGCTGGTCGGCAACTTCGGCGACGGCGAGATCAACGCCTATGATCCGCAGACCGGCTGCTTCCTCGGCCGGTTGAAGGTCGGCCACGGCCGCGGCTTGATCGACGGCCTGTGGGCGCTGCACACCGGAGCCAACGGGACCCTGACCTTCTCCGCCGGCCCAGACGACGAAAGCCATGGCCTCGTCGGCTCGATCGGGCCACGGACGCACATGTGGGGCGGTGATGAGGTCGCCAGCATGGGCGAAATGCATCACCACTGAGGCGGGGGCATGAGCCGTCCCGCCTCGGCAGTCCTGCTGGCGCTGATCGTCTGCGTCGCCATCCCGCGCGGCGCGCAGTCCGGCCCGCTTGCGCCGGACGCCAAGCCGGTGCGCAGCCTGATGCAGCTGCGCAACGAGGGCCTGGTGCGCCAGCAGTGGGACCTGTCGTGCGGGGCGGCCGTCGTCGCCACCCTCTTCACCTACCAGCTGGGCGCGCCCGTCACCGAGCGGCAGGCCGCGCTGGGGATGCTGCGCGCGGGCGACGCCCGCCTGGTCCGCGCCCGGCTGGGCTTTTCGCTGCTCGACCTGAAGCGGTTCGCCGCCGCCCAGGGCTTCGAGGCGGCCGGCTATGGCGACCTGACGCTCGACGACCTGGTGGCCATGGCGCCGGTGGTGGCGCCCACGCGGATGCTCGGCTTCGGCCATTTCGTCGTCGTGCGCGGGCGTCAGGGCGACCGGCTGCTGATCGGCGATCCGGCGTTCGGCAACCGCACCCTGAGCGTCGACGCCTTCACGGCGGCCTGGCCGAGCCGGATCGGCTTCGTGATCCTTCCCAAGGGCCAGCCGCATCCGCCGAACCGGCTGGGGGCGCCGGGCGCGCTCTTCCTGACGCCCGCACCGAGCGTGGTGCGTAACACGGTGGCCGAACAGCACACGATCGGAGCTGCACGATGAAGCGCCTCGTCCCCAGCCTGGCCGTACTCGCCGCCGCGCTCGTCGCCGGCCCGCTGCAGGCCCAGCCGCTCACCCGCGAGGATCTCGTCCAGGCGCTCGCCCAACGCGACCGGCAGATCGCCGACCTGGAACGCCGGCTGGCGGACCTCGAGCGTCAGCGCCTCGCGGCGGCGACCGCGCCGCCCATCACCACCTTGCCGGCCACGACGGCGGAGGCCGCAGCCCCGGCCGCAGCGGCTGGCGCGACGGACGAGGAGGCCGAGCTGGCGGCCTTGTCGCGCGCCCTGGTCCAGCGCGGCGGCCTGGTGCTGGCGCCCTGGCGCGCGGAGTTCATTCCCAGCTTCGCCTATTCCAACCGAGAGGTGCAGGGCCTGGCGCTCGCTCCCACGCCCGAGGGCATTCCGACGGTCGCCGACCAGCGGCTGCGCAATGACCAGTTGCGGGCGACCGCGGCGCTACGGCTGGGCCTGCCCTGGGCGAGCCAGGTCGAGGTGCGCGTCCCCTACGCCTGGCTGCGCCAGTCGCGTACGCTCGGCGACGGGACCCAGGCGGTCAACACCGGCTCCGGACTCGGCGACGTCGAGCTCGCGCTCAGCCACCAGCTGTTCCGCGAGCGGGGCTGGCGGCCGGACTTGACAGCGGCGCTGTCATGGCGCTTCCCAACCGGCCGCGACCCGTTCCGCGCCCGATTGGCGGCGGTGACGCCGGGCTCGGGTTTCGACGAATTCGGCGCCCGGCTGACGGCGCTGAAGAGCAGCGACCCGATGGTCTTCTTCGCCACCCTCTCCTACGGCCATGACCTGGCCGCCAAGGAGCCCGCGGGAACCATCCAGCCCGGCGATTCGATCGGTCTGGATCTCGGAGCGGTCCTGGCGGTCAGCCCGACGACCTCGATGACCTTCGGCCTTGCCCAGCAATTCAGCGGCCGCAGCCAGGTCGACCATATCGGCGTGCCAGGGACCGACACCGCGGCCGCCAGCCTGCAGCTGGGCTTCGACCGCGTGCTGACGCCGAAGCTGCTGCTCGACCTGACGCTCGGCGCCGGGCTCACCCGCGACGCGCCGGACTACACCGTGCAGCTGTCGCTGCCGTACCGGTTCCGCTAGTCCAGCTTCGCCGGTTCGATGGTCACGCTTTCCCCGCAGCCGCAGGCGTCGGTTTCGTTGGGATTCTTGAAGACGAACTTGGCGGAGAGTTTGGAGATTTCGTAGTCGATCTCCGTGCCGATCAGGAACAGCACGGCCTTGGGCTCGATGAGGATGGTGACGCCCTTGTCCTCGACCACCTCGTCCAGCGGGTCGGCTGCGGCGGCGTACTGCAGGACGTACTCCTGGCCGGCGCAGCCACCGTTCTTTACGCCCACCCGCAGGCCGGCGTAGGGCTTTTCGGCCTTGGCCATGATCTCGCGCACGCGGGCGGCGGCGGCCTCGGTGAGGGTGACGACCTTGGGCCGGGGGCGGCGGCCGCGGGGTGTCGGAGTGATCGAAAGCTCGCTCATCAGAACATGTTCAGCTGCAGCTTGGCCTCGTCGGACATGCGCGAGGGATCCCAGGGGGGATCGAACACCAGCTCGACGGTCACCTTGCCGATGTCGGGGATCTGTTTGACCGCGTCCTCGACCCAGCCCGGCATCTCGCCGGCGACCGGGCAGCCCGGGGCGGTCAGGGTCATCTCGACCAGAACGTCGCGGTTGTCGGAGACGTCGACCTTGTAGACCAGGCCCAGTTCGTAGATGTCGACCGGGATTTCCGGGTCGTAGACCGATTTCAGCTTCTCGATCAGCTGATCGGTCAACTGGTCTAGCTCCGCCTGCGGCAGGGCCGGCGTCTGGTCGATCGAGGCGGCGTCATCCATGGGCATTACGCGAAAAAGGCCTGTGTCCGGGTCAAGGCGTCGACGAAGGCGTCGGCCTCGGCCTCAGTGTTATATAGGGCGAAGGAAGCGCGCGCGCTCGACGTGATGCCGAAACGCCGCATCAAAGGTTCCGCGCAATGGGTGCCGGCGCGAACCGCCACCCCGTACCGGTCGAGAATCTGCGCGACGTCGTGGGCGTGGGCCCCGTCGACCGTGAAGGAGAGGATGGCGCCCTTGTCCGGCGCCTCGCCCATCACCCGCAGCCAGTTGGCCCCGGCCAGCCCCTCGCGCACCCGCCGGTAGAGCGCCGCCTCGTGGCGGGCGATGGCGATGCGGTCCAGGCCGGAGAGCCAGTCGACGGCCGCGCCGAGCGCGATCGCCTCGAGGATCGCCGGCGTGCCGGCCTCGAAGCGGTGCGGCGGGTCGGCGTAGGTGATCGCCTCCAGGCTGACCGAGCCGATCATCTCGCCGCCGCCCTGGTAGGGCGGCAGCGCCGCCAGCCGCTCGGCCTTGCCGTAGAGCACGCCGATGCCGGTGGGGCCGTAGAGCTTGTGGCCGGAGAAGACGTAGAAGTCCGCGTCGATCGACTTCACGTCGATCGGCATGTGCACCACACCCTGGCAGCCGTCGATCAGCACCAGGGCGCCGGCCTCATGGGCCATGCGGGTGATCTCAGCGACCGGATTGATGGTGCCGGTGACGTTCGACATGTGGCCGACGGCGACCATCCGCGTCTTCGGCCCGAGCAGCCGCTGGAAGGCCTCCAGGTCGAGCACGCCCTCGTCGCTGATCGGGAGGAACTTCAGCACCACCCCCTTGCGCTCGCGCAGGAAGTGCCAGGGCACGATGTTGGCGTGGTGCTCCATCTCGGTGAGCACGATCTCGTCGCCCTCGCCCAGCGAGGCCCCGAACGAGGAGGCCACCAGGTTGATCGCCTCGGTGGCGCCCTTGGTGAAGACGATCTCGCCTTCCCCCGCGCCGATGAAGGTCGCGACCTTGCGGCGCGCCGCCTCGTAGGCGTCGGTGGTCTCGTTGGCCAGGGTGTGCAGCCCGCGGTGCACGTTGGCGTAGGAATGCTCCATGGCATGGGTCATGGCCGCGATCACCGCGCGCGGCTTCTGGGCCGAGGCGGCGCTATCGAGATAGACCAGCGGCTTGCCGTTGACTTCCCGGCGCAGGATCGGGAATTCGGCGCGGGCGGCTTCGACGTCGAAGCTCATGGCTCTGCACCCGCTTCGAACACGCCCCCACAGGTGTCATCCCGGTTTTTCGCGCTGCGATGCCGCTCCGTGCGAACGCTCGCCCTCCAGTGTGCATGGGTCCCGGACATCCGCTGCGCGGATTCCGGGATGACACACGGTGGGCTGAGCGGGGAAAAGGTGAGGCTCATGGCTCAGTCCTTCAGCCGTTCGCCGGCCCAGGCGCGGGCGATCTCGCGGGCGCCCTCGTGAACGATACGGTCGATGACCTCGCCGACGAAGGCGGTGGTCAGCATGGCCCGGGCCTCGGCTTCCGGCACCCCGCGCTGGCGGATGTAGAACAGCGCCTCCTCGTCGAGCGCGCCCACCGTGTTGCCGTGGGCGCAGGCGACGTCGTCGGCGTAGATCTCCAGCTCCGGCTTGGCGTCCACCTCGGCCTTGTCGGAGAGGATCAGCGCATGGTGGCCCATCCGCGCCTCGGTCTTGTCGGCGCCTTCGGAGACCACGATCCGGCCCTGGAAGACGCCGCGCGCCTGGTCGCGCACCACGCCCTTGGTCAGTTGGTCGGTCAACCCGTCGAGCCCCTGGTGAGTCACGCCGGTGGTCAGGTCCGCATGCCGCTTGCCGGCCAGCAGATAGACCCCGTCGAGGCGCAGCCTGGCGTGCCCGCCCGGATGCGCCACCCGCGTCTCCAACCGCTGGCGCCGCGCCCCGCTGGTGAGGGTGGTCTGCACCAGCTCGGCCCCGGGCGCGAGCTCGACCACGGCCTGGCTGACCGCCACGCCCTCGGCGTCCTCGTCGGCGAGGATGATGCGTTCCAGCCGGGCGCCTTCGCCCAGAACGATCGAAAGCGCGGTGTGGGCCAGATAGCCGCCCTCCCCCCGGTAGCTTTCCAGCAGGGTCGCCGAGACGCCGGCGGCGACCTCGATCCGCACGCTGGCCGCATGCGCCCCGTCGCCCTGCGAGATCACGTCCAGCGCCACCACCTGGTCGGCGGCGATCGCGATGCCCTGGTCGCCGCGACCGTTGGCCACCGCCAGCGTGCGCGCCGCCAGCCCGGCGAACGGCCCCTCGCCCAGGACGTCGGCGGCCACCGGAGCCGAGGGCTCCGGCACCACGCGGATCAGGCCGCGGATGTCGGTCCAGCGCCAGTCCTCGTCGCGCCGACCCGGCAGCGCCTCGGCGTCGCGCGCCGCGATCGCGGCAGCCAGGCTCATGCGGCCCTCGCGTAGCGGTCGTAGCCTTCGCGCTCCAGCTCCAGCGCCAGCTCCGGCCCGCCGGAGGCGACGATGCGGCCGGCGCTCAGCACGTGCACCCGGTCGGGTCTGATGTAGTCGAGCAGCCGCTGATAGTGGGTGATCAGCAGCATCGACCGCTCGGGGCTGCGCAGCGCATTCACCCCTTCGGAGACAATCCGCAGGGCGTCGATGTCGAGGCCGGAATCGGTCTCATCAAGGATCAGCAGGCGGGGTTCGAGGACCGCCATCTGCAGGATCTCCATCCGCTTCTTCTCGCCGCCGGAGAAGCCGACGTTGAGGCCCCGCTTCAGCATCTCGAAGTCCATCTTCAGCGAGGCGGCCTTCTCGCGGATCAGCTTGAGGAACTGCGGAGCGGTGATCTCCGCCTCGCCGCGGGCCTTGCGCTGGGCGTTGAGCGCGGTGCGGATGAAGGTCAGGGCCGGGACGCCCGGGATCTCCAGCGGATACTGGAAGGACAGGAAGACGCCGCGCGCCGCGCGCGTGTTGGGCTCCAGCGCCAGCAGGTTCTCGCCGTCGAGGGTGGCTGAGCCTGCGGTCACCTCATAGCCGTCGCGGCCGGTCAGCACGTAGGAGAGCGTCGACTTGCCGGCGCCGTTCGGGCCCATGATGGCGTGCACCTCGCCCTTGGGAACGTCCAGGGAAAGGCCCTTGAGGATTTCCTTGTCGCCGACGTTGGCGTGGAGGTCTTGGATCTTCAGCATGGTGTTTGAGGTTCAATCCCGCTCGCGCGCGTACTGGATGAGGAGGCTGGCGATCGCCTCTTCGATGTCAGGGATGGACTTCACCGGAACGTCGATGACGTCCGGGTCGTCGTGCGACTTGATCTCGTAGGTCATGTGGTAGTCGCCGGCCTGGTCCACCGCGACGCGGATGAAGATCGGACCAGGGTCGATCTGCAGCTCGTCGCCGTTCAGCTCGACCTCGGCGAGGATGTGATCGAGCAGCTGGCGGTCGGCCATGACCTCGTGGAACAGCGCCTTCAGCCGCGCATGGGCCTCTTGATAGGGCCGCTCCGCGGCCTCCTCGGCCTGCTTCTTGCGCTCCAGCTTGGAAAAATAGGCGTCCCTCAGCGCCATCAGCCCACGCTCCCCTCGAGTGAAATCGCCACCAGCTTCTGGGCCTCCACCGCGAACTCCATCGGCAGTTCCTGCAGCACCTCCTTGACGAAGCCGTTCACCAGCAGCTGGACGGCCTCCTCCTGGGAAAGCCCGCGCTGCATCACATAGAACAGCTGGTCCTCGGAGAGGCGCGTGGTGGTGGCCTCGTGCTCGAACACCGAATGCCCGTTGCGGGCCTCGACGTAGGGCACGGTGTGGGCGGCGCAGTGCTTGCCGATCAGCAAGGAGTCGCACTGGGTGAAGTTGCGCGCGCCCTTGGCCTTCGGGTGGGCCGAGACCAGGCCGCGGTAGGTGTTGGACGAACGGCCGGCGCTGATCCCCTTGGAGATGATCCGCGAGCGGGTGTTGGCCCCAAGGTGGATCATCTTGGTGCCGGTGTCGGCCTGCTGGCGGCCGTTGGTGATGGCGATCGAATAGAACTCGCCGGAGCTGCCGTCCCCGCGCAGCACGCAGGACGGATACTTCCAGGTCACCGCCGAACCCGTCTCGACCTGGGTCCAGGAGACCTTGGAGCGGTCGCCGCGGCAGTCGGCGCGCTTGGTGACGAAGTTGTAGATGCCGCCCTTGCCGGTCTCCGGATCGCCCGGGTACCAGTTCTGCACGGTGGAATATTTGATCTCCGCGTCGTCCAGGACGACCAGCTCGACGACCGCGGCGTGCAACTGGTTCTCGTCGCGCATCGGCGCGGTGCAGCCTTCCAGATAGGAGACGTAGGCCCCCTTGTCGGCGATGATCAGGGTGCGCTCGAACTGGCCTGAATTCTCCGCATTGATGCGGAAATAGGTCGACAGCTCCATCGGGCAGCGCACGCCCGGCGGCACATAGACGAAGCTGCCGTCGGAGAAGACGGCGGCGTTCAGGCAGGCGTAGTAGTTGTCGCTCGGCGGCACCACCGTGCCCAGGTACTGCTTCACCAGCTCGGGATGCTCGCGCACCGCCTCGCTCATCGAGCAGAAGATGACGCCGGCCTCCGCCAGCTCCTTCTTGAAGGTGGTGACCACCGAGACGCTGTCGAACACCGCGTCGACCGCGTAGCGCGGCGAGCCGGCGACGCCGGCCAGCACCTCCTGCTCACGCAGCGGTATTCCAAGCTTCTTGTAGGTTTCCAGCAGTTCCGGATCGACCTCGTCGAGGCTCTTGGGCCCCTCCTTCTGCTTCACCGCGGCGTAGTAGTAGCTGTCCTGGTAGTCGATCGGCGGGAAGGCCACCTTGGCCCAGGTCGGCTCCTCCATCGCCTGCCAGCGGCGGAAGGCGTCGAGGCGGATCGCCAGCATCCATTCCGGCTCCTCCTTCTTGGCCGAGATGAAGCGGACGACGTCCTCGTTCAGCCCCTTGGGCGCGAACTCCTGGTCGATCTCGGTGACGAAGCCGTGCTTGTACTTCTCGAGGGTCTCGACGTGTTCGACGGTCTGGCGGACGGCGGCCATTTGACTCAAGCTCCTGCGGCGGCGGGCGCGGGGCGGCGCATCGTGCGCCGCTCATGCGCGGCCAACCAGGCTTCGACAAGCCTGTTCCAGTCGTCTTCGGTGCTCGCCCAGCCGCCGGAGATGCGGATCGCGCGATCGGCGAGCGCCGTCTGACCCATGGCGGTGAGGACGTGGCTCGGCTTCACCTTGCCCGAGGAGCAGGCGGAGCCGGCGCTCACCATCACCCCGGCCAGATCGAGCGTCATCACCTGTAGCTCGGAGGCGACGCCGGGTTCGCCGACGCAGAGGGTGTTGGGCAGGCGAGGCGCGGCCTCGCCGAGCACGGTGACGCCGATCGCCTGCAGCCTGGCGGCGGCGGCGTCGCGCCAGGCGGCCTGAGCGGCCATCGCCGTCAGGCTTTCGCCGGCGACCTTGGCCGCCGCGCCGAAGCCGCAGATGCCGGGGACGTTCTCCGTGCCGGCCCGGCGCCCGCGCTCCTGGCCGCCGCCGTGCAGGCGCCGCGAGAGGTTGGCGCGGGGACCGAAGGTCAGCGCGCCAACCCCCTGCGGCCCGCCGATCTTGTGGGCCGAGACCGACAGGGTGTCGGCGCCGATCGCCCGGCTGTCGACGGCGATCTTGCCGGCGGCCTGGATGGCGTCGACGTGCAGCCAGCCGTCGGCGGCGCGGACGATCGCGGCGGCCTCGGCGACCGGCTGGATCACGCCGGTCTCGTTGTTGGCCAGCATCAGGGCGACAAACGGCCGGCCGTCGGCGGCGTCCCAGGCGGACAGCCGCGAAGCCAGCCAGTCGAGGTCGGCGAGGCCATCGGCGGTGACCGGCAGCAGCTCGACCGCTGCGCCCGAGGCCTTCGCGCTCTCCAGCACGCTCTCATGTTCGATGGCCGAGACGATCAGCCGCCGCGAGCCGGCGGCCACGGCGCTCTCCAGGGCCAGGGCGTTGGCCTCGGTGCCGCCGGAGGTGAAGATCACCGTCGAGGCCGGTGCGGCGATCAGCGCCGCCACCTCCTCGCGCGCCTGCTCGACCCGGGCCCGCGCCGCGCGGCCGGTGGCGTGCACCGACGACGGATTGCCGCCCGCCTGCAGGGCGCGGGCGACGGCCTCCGCCGCCTGTGGCCGCACCACGGCGGTGGCGTTATAGTCGAGGTAGACAGCGCTCATGCCGCCCGCCTGTCGTGGGAAAGCCGGCCGTTCAGCACATCGGCCAGGCTGACCGAGGCCAGATAGTCCTCGATGTGGTGGCCGAGGTCCTCCCACAGGTCGTGGGTCAGGCAGCGCTCGCCCTTGATCATGCAGCCCTTGGCGTCGGCGCAGCGGGTGGCGCGCAGCGGTTCGTCGACCGCGTGAATGATGTCGGCGATCCAGATCTCCTCGGCGCCATGGGCCAGGCGATAGCCGCCGCCGGGGCCGCGCGCGCTCTTGACCAGGCCTTTTCGCCGAAGCCTGGCGAACAGCTGCTCCAGATAGGACAGCGATATCTCCTGGCGATGGGCGATTTCGGCGAGCGATGTCGCCCGCGCGGCGCCGGCCTCGGCCCGCGCCAGGTCGGCCATCGCCATGACGGCGTATCGTCCTTTGGTCGAGAGCCGCATGGCCTTGACACCCAATGCAGTTTTCCCGCGCATCGTGGGCGGGCTGTGCTAAAAGCCGCCGCCTTGCGCGGGCGATGACGCCGGACGTGACCGGACGGTTGCGACTTAGGAAGACCCAGCGCAGCAGTCAAGTATTCGAGGCTCGAAAGAGGGACGGAATGCCAGAGGTGGTGCTGACCGGTGCGGCCGGCCGGATCGAAGGCCGCTATACCCAGGGCAAGAGCGAAACGGCTCCCGTAGCGCTGATCCTGCACCCGCACCCCAAGGCGGGCGGCCAGATGAACAATCCCTGCACGGTGCAGCTCTTCCACCTGTTCATGAAACGTGGCTTCTCGGTGCTGCGCTTCAACTTCCGCGGCGTCGGCCGCAGCCAGGGCGAGTTCGACAGCGGAATCGGCGAGCTGGCCGACGCGGCCACCGCGCTCGACTGGCTGCAATCCACCAATCCCGCCGCCTCCCAATGCTGGGTGGCCGGCTATTCCTTCGGCGCCTGGGTCGGCATGCAGCTCCTGATGCGGCGGCCGGAGACCGACGGCTTCATCTCCGTCTCGCCGCCGACCAACGCCTACGACTTCTCCTTCCTGGCCCCCTGCCCGGCCTCCGGCCTGATCCTGCACGGCAGCGCCGACACGGTGGTGCCGCCGACCGACGTCGAGAAGGTGGTTTCCAAGCTGCGCACCCAGAAGGGCATCGTCATCGACTACGAGGTGGTCGAGGGCGCCAGCCACTTCTGGGTCGAGAACCTGCCTGACCTCGAACAGCGCGTCGCCGCCTACCTCGACAAGCGCCTGGCCGCCCAGCCGGCCTAGGTCGCCACACGTTCGACCTTGCGATGACGGCCCCCGAAGACGCGATCCGCGCCCGGCGGCGGCTGACCAACAAGCTGATCGCCGCCCATGAGGCGGCGCGGCTGCGGCCCTTCTTCGCGGCCGACATCCGGCTGATCGCCGGCGACGGGGCGCTGATCCTCGGCGCCGAGGCGGTGGTCGAAGCCTTCGCCAGCCAGTTCGCCGACCCGGCGTTCGTCACCTATGTGCGCACGCCGCAGACGGTGGAGGTCGACGCCGCCGGCCTCCGGGCCGCCGAGCACGGCCGCTGGATCGCCGACTGGAAGGGCGCGGAGATGGCCGGGACCTACCTGGCGGTCTGGAAGAAGGCCCTCGGGCAATGGGTCATCGAGAGCGAGCTCTACGTCACGCTGGCTGGCTAGGGCCACTCCCGCCCACGCTGAAGTTTCACAGCGTCGTCTCGATCCGCCTCTGCATCACCGCCTTGCCGCCGCGCCAGACCTTCAGCTCGGCGCTGTAGCGACCCTCCTTCCAGCCGGTCGGCGGGCGCTTGCGGCCGACCATGGCGAAGTACTGGGCCTTGTCGCGGTCGAGGGGCGCCAGGCGCTGGGCGGCGATCGTCGCCCCGTCGGGGCCACGCAGGGTGATCTCCAGTTCGTCGCCCTGCTGCGGCTCGGCCACCCGCATATAGGCGACCAGCGCCGGTGAGGCCGCGCTGGGAGCTGCGATCCCGCCGGCCTCGATGGAGTCGTTCGAAACCGGCGCCCCGGTGAAGCCGGCGTTCAGGATCACGCCGGCCTTGTAGGCGAGCGCCCGGGCCGCCGCCGGCGACCACATCGACGGCTGGACCCCGCAGGACGGCTGCGGCGAAGGTGCGAACGGATCGACCACCTGGCCGGCATGGCGCACGGTGATGTGCAGGTGCGGGAACTCCGTCTCGCCGGAGAGGCCCACCCGGCCGATCGGCGTCCCGGCCTTGACCAGGTCGCCGACCTTCACCCGCACGCTGCCCTTGGCCAGGTGGCAGTACTGGGTCTCCCAGCCGTCGCCGTGGTCGAGCACCACGCCATTGCCGCACTCCTGGCCGGCCACCGCCGCCAGACCGGTCGTGCGGACGGAGACGTCGGCCACTCCGTCACGCAGCCGCGCCACCCGGCCCGGCGCGGCGGCCAAAACGTCCACCCCGCGGCGCTGGGCGGCCAGGTCGAGCAGTCGGATGTCCACGCCATTGTGCTTGTCGTAGGTGCGGCGACCGCAGCGGTAGTCCTTCACCCCGGGCCCCGGGTCGCGGTCGACGTAGTGCTGGATTTCGCACGTGCGGCCGATCTCGCAGGCCAGCGGAAAAGCCAGCTTCGGCGCGTGCGGCGCCGCGCGGGTCAGGGCCGGCGCAGCGGCGGCGGCGAGTGCGGCGACGACGAAGACGCTCAGACGCATGGGGCGGAGTCTCTCAGGGTGGCGGCGAAATGGAGCCGAGGCGGATGGCGGTCCTGTGGCGGTCCGGAACGTAAGGCGGCGCGGTGACGTTGGCGCCCTGAGCATGGAGCACTTTCCCGACCTTCGCAGCTTCGTCCTGTTCGCCGTCGGCCGCACCCCGGTCACCCTGGGCGGCGTGCTGGCGGGACTGGCTGTGGGCGTCGTCTTCTTCGCCGCCGCAAGGCTCGCGGGCGTCGCCCTGCGCCGCGCCCGCGGCCGCGTGAACCACGGGCGCGAGGCCCTCTACATCGTCGAGAAGCTCGCCACCTACGGCCTGTCGCTGCTGGGGGTGGTCGCCGGTTTGTCCACCGTCGGCCTGGACCTCTCGTCCCTGGCGGTGTTCGCCGGCGCCGTGGGCGTCGGCGTCGGCCTCGGGCTGCAGGGCGTCGTCAAGGAATTCGTCTCCGGCCTGGTGCTGATCTTCGACCGGGTGCTGAACGTCGGCGACTACGTCGAACTGGAGGATGGGAAGCGCGGCCTGATCCAGGAGATCGGCCCGCGGGCGGTGCGCATCCGCACCAACGACAACATCGACGTGGTCGTGCCGAACTCGAAGTTCACCGATGGGCCGGTGATCAACTGGACCCTGCACAACCGCACGAGCCGCATCCACATCCCCTTCACCGTCGCCTCCGGATCCGATCGCCGCCGGGTGCGCGAAGTGGTGCTGGCCGCCGCCCGCAGCGTGCCCTTCACCCTGCCCGACACCGAAGGCCAGAAGACCCAGGTCTGGATGACCGGCTTCGGCCAGTCGGGCCTCGAGTTCGAACTGGCCGTCTGGCCGACCATCGAGGCGGTGAAACGGCCCGGGGCGATGACGGCGGCCTACACCTGGGCTATCGCCGACGCGCTCGACGAGGCTGGCATCGAGGTGCCGAACCCGCAGCTCGACCTGCGCCTGCGCAGCCTGTTCGGCCTGGAGCGCGACCAGGCGCTCGAGGCTCTGCGGCTGGAGCGCCCGCAGCCGGTCGCCAGCCAGATCGCCGGTCGTGGCGACAATGACGCGGCCGAGGAACTCTCCCGCCCACTGCCGGAGCCGGAGCCCGACGAGCCGCCGCCGCGATCCTAGGGTCGGGCGATCCGGCCGCCGGTCATCGCCTGGGGAACCGCCGTGGTCTTCGGAAACGAGATCGGCAGACCGCGGCTGGTGCGCGCCGCCAGATAGGCGAAGGCCTCGGCCTCGATGGCGTCGCCACGCCAGCCGTGGGCGTCGGCGTCGCTGACCGGGCACGGCAGCCGCTGGGCCAGGGCCCGCATGATCTCCGGGTTGCGGCGTCCGCCGCCGGCGACGATCACCTCGCCCGGCGTCTCGCCCATCAGCTGGAAGGCCAGCCGCACCGCCTCGGCGGTGAAGGCGACCAGGGTGGCCGCGGCGTCCTGCAGCGACAGGCTGGCCAGCGGCTGCAGCGGAAAGTCGTAGCGGTCGAGCGACTTTGGCGGCGGCACGCGGAAATAGGCGTGGGCCAGCAGCCCCTGCAGCACGTCGTCGTGCACGCGGCCGGAGGCGGCCAGCCGCCCCTCCGCGTCGAAGCGGGCGCCGCTGCGGTCCTGCACCAGGAGGTCGAGCATGCCGTTGCCCGGACCGGTGTCGAAGGCGGAGATCTCGCCGTCGGCGCCGATCGAGCTGATATTTGCGACGCCGCCCACGTTCAGCACCGCCAGCGGCGGCGTCAGCCCCGACGCCCGCGCCCGCGCCAGGTGGTAGATCGGCGCCAGCGGCGCGCCTTCGCCGCCGGCGGCGACGTCGGCCGAGCGGAAGTCGAAGGCCACCGGCACGCCGGTCTTGCGCGCCAAAAGCGCGGCGTCGCCGAGCTGCACCGTCCGGCCCACCCCGCCGGCCCGCGGGCGCTCGTGCAGCACCGTCTGGCCGTGCATGCCGATCAGGTCGAAGTCGGACCATGTCAGGCGGTTGGCGGCGAGGAATTCTTCGGCGGCGGAGAAGTGCTCCTCCGCCACGGCGCGCGCGGCCTGGGCGAAGACCGCCGGTTCGGCGGCGCCGCGCGGCCAGCGCAGCGCCTCATAGGTCGCCGCCAGCATGATCTCGCGGGTCTCGTCGGTCAGCTTGCGCTCGCCGGCGGGCCCGAAAGCCTGGATGGTCTCGCCATCGGTCTCCAGCACCGCCATGTCGACGGCGTCGAGCGAGGTGCCGGTCATGAAGCCAAGAACGCGCATGCCGGTTGACTGCCATGCGTCGCAGCCTTCATGCTAGTCGCATGTTCGGCAAGACCGCCCTCACCGGCCGCTATTACCGCCCGCTGATCTAGCGGGCCGCCGATTGTTTGCGCCCGCCTCTTTGGCCGGCGCCGCTTTTCGAACCTGACGCCGGCCTCCTCGATCCCACAGGAGTCCCGCCATGTCCCTCGAAATCGCCGCGCCGGCCGTGCTAGAGCCCGGCCAGCGAAATTCCGAGAATCCCCTGATGTCCGACGCGCCGTTCAAGTCCGAGTTCCTCACAACGATGCAGGCGCGCGGCTACATCCACCAGATCAGCCACCCGGCCGAACTGGACGAGGCCGCGGCGAGCGGCCGCATCGCCGCCTACGTCGGCTTCGACGCCACCGCGCCCAGCCTGCACGTCGGCAACCTGATCTCGATCATGATGCTGCGCCGCCTGCAGCAGACCGGCCACAAGCCGGTGGTGCTGATGGGCGGCGGCACCACCAAGGTCGGCGACCCGAGCGGCAAGGACGAGAGCCGCAAGATGCTCACCGACGCCGATATCGACGCCAATATCGCCAGCATCCGCACCGTCTTCGAGAAATTCCTGACCTTCGGCGACGGGCCGACCGACGCGGTGATGGTCAACAATGACGACTGGCTGTCGACGCTCGGCTACATCGAGTTCCTGCGCGAATTCGGGCCGCACTTCACGGTCAACCGCATGCTGACCTTCGACTCGGTGAAGCTGCGGTTGGAGCGCGAGCAGCCGCTGACCTTCCTCGAGTTCAACTACATGCTGATGCAGGCGGTCGATTTCCTGCACCTGCACCGCAACCTTGGCGTCGGCCTGCAGATGGGCGGCTCCGACCAGTGGGGCAACATCATCAACGGCGTCGAGCTGGTGCGGCGGCTCGAGCGCAAGGCGGCGTTCGCCCTGACGACGCCGCTGCTGACCACCTCGTCGGGCGCCAAGATGGGCAAGACCGCGGCGGGCGCGGTCTGGCTGAACCCGGACATGCTCAGCCCCTACGACTACTGGCAGTTCTGGCGAAACACCGAGGACGCCGATGTCGGTCGCTTCCTGCGGCTGTTCACCGATCTGCCGCTGGACGAGATTTCGCGGCTGGAGTCGCTTCCCGGCGCGGAGATCAACGAGGCCAAGAAGGTGCTGGCCAACGAAGCGACGCGGATGCTGCATGGCGCCCAGGCGGCCGAGACTGCGGCCCAGGCGGCCCAGGCCGCCTTCGTCGAGGGCCGGCTCTCCGCCGACCTGCCGACCCATGAGGTGGCCGCCGCCGAGCTGGAGGCGGGCATCGTGCTGGCGACGCTGGTCGCCGACGCGGGTCTCTCCGGCTCACGCGGGGAGGCGCGACGCCTGGCCCAGGGCGGCGGCCTGCGGCTCAACGACCGGGCCGAGGGCGACGCCAACCGGCTGGTCACCGAAGCCGACCTGATCGACGGCGTCGTCAAGCTCGCCGCCGGCAAGAAGAAGATCGTCCTGGTCAAGCCGGTCTAGGCTGAGCCTGAAGAATCGGCGCTTGGGCGGGAGATGACCGGAATGGCGCTTGCGCAGGGATCCGCCCTCTCGCCTCGGCTACGCGGCCTCGCCCTCGCGGTTCTGGCCCTCTACCTCGCGCTTTCGGCCTATGTGCTGTGGCGCGCGGCGGTGCTGACGCCGTATTCCGACGAGATCGACTGGATCCACCGCTGGCGCGAGCTGGACGCCTACGGCGACTGGCCGCGCTACCTGCTGGCGCCGGTGAACCTTCACCGCATCCCGTTGACCTTCGGCCTCCTCGCCTTGGACATGCAGGCGCTCGGGGGGACCAATCTCCCGCTGATCGCCTCCGGCGCGCTGGCGGTGGGCGGCATGGCCTTGCTGTTGGGCCGCGAAGCCGCCAGGGCCGCGCCGACGCCGCTCGCCCTCCCCGCCGCCGCGCTCGCGGTGATGCTGACGCTGATGGCCGAGAACATCCTCGACGCCGCCACGCCGATTTGCGTGAACTACACCCATGGGGCGGTCTTCGCGGTCCTGGCCATGGTGCTGGCTGAAGGCGCGGCGGGTGACGGCTTCAGCCTGCGACGCGCCGCCGCCCTTCTCGTGGCCATGGTCGCGGCGCTGGGCGATGCGGCGGCGCTCGCGGTCTGGCCGGTTCTGGCGATCGGCGCGGTCCGTCGGCGCGACTGGATCTGGCTGACGGCCGTGCTGGTCGCTGGCGGGGTCTTCGTCGGCCTCTACGCCTCGGGCCAGGGCGGCCAGACCCGCAGCAGCACCCATGGCGCCCTGCAGGACCCCGTGGGCGCGGTGCGGCTTGCCCTGAACTATCTGTTGCTGCCCTGGACGCGACTTAGCCTGGGCCTGGCGTGGATCGGCGGTCTGGTGATCGCCCTGGCGGGCCTCGCCGCCGTCGCGCTTCGTGGCCGCCGTCAGGCCTCGCGTGCGGAGCGGATCGCCTGCAGTCTCATCCTCTTTTCGCTGGGCACGGCGGCGATGGCCGGTCTCGGACGCTCTGGTCAACCGGACGCGCTGAACGTGCCCCTGCGCTATTCGGTGCTGCTGGCGCCGCTGCACGTGGGCCTGCTGATGCTCGCCCTGCCCTACGCCAGCGAGCTCTGGCGCGCGAACCGCGGCCTCGCCCAGGCGCTGGTCGCGGGCGTCCTCCTGCTGGCCGCCGCCCAGAACGGAGTCATGGCGATGAAGGTGATCCGCGCCAGCGACATCGTCCGCAACATCCTCACCGATTTCCGCGAAGGCCGGCGGACGCCGGAGATGCTGGGCTTCGTCCATCCCGACCTCGCCTATGCCGAGAGGTCTACGCCGGCCTACGCCAGGACGGTTTGTTTCAGCACGAGCTGCACTTGAAGCCCGGGACGTCGGCGCGCTAAGCCGCACGTGCGAGCCGAGGAGACATGGCGATGAGCGGACCGGTCGAGGGCGACAAGGCCCCGGACTTCGAGCTGGAGACCGCGGACGGGCCGATCCGCCTGGCCGACTACGCCGGCAAGACCCTGGTGCTCTACTTCTACCCGAAGGACGACACCACCGGCTGCACGCGCGAGGCGCAGGACTTCACGGCCCTGGCCGCCGACTTCGCCACGGCCGGCGCCGCGGTGGTCGGCGTCTCCAAGGACACGGTCGCCAAGCACAAGAAGTTCACCGACAAGTACGACCTCGGCGTCGTGCTCGGCTCGGATCCCGAAGGCGCGGTGATCGCGCGCTACGGCTCATGGGTGGAGAAGACCCTCTACGGCCGCCAGTACATGGGCATCGACCGCTCGACCTTCCTGATCAAGGACGGCGTGGTGAAGCGCATCTGGCGCAAGGTGAAGGTCCCCAACCACGCCCAGCAGGTGCTGGAGGCCGCCCGCCAAGCCTGACGCCCTTGGCGCTCTACCGTGGGGCGTTCGGGGGCAACGCCGGCGCGACGCTGGATCGCGGGGTCCATCGTTGCGCCGTCTGCTGGACCAAAGACCCGTCGCCGCCACGCCTGCGACTCGCAGGCGCTTGCGATTGGTTAATTTCTCGTCAACATCGCCGCTTCGACGGGGTTGGGCATTCGGGGGCGGGTTTGCAGCAGCTGGAGCGCTTGCGCGCGGGCGTCGGGGCATGGTTCCCGGAGCGGCGACTCTACGTCCGCCAGGGCGGCGAAATGCGCGCCTTCGTGCTCAGCCAGCGCCGGCAGATGATGATCGCCGGCGGCGTGGTCGCCGCGGCCCTGTGGATGGGCGTCTGCACCGCGGCCATGCTGATCACCCTGGTCCAGGGCGCCGGCGCCGAGCGCCAGGCAGCCGAGAGCAGGGCCGGGTCCGCGCACGCGATCGCCGATCGCCAAATCCAAGCCGCCGGATTCGACGCCGGCGCGGGATCGCCGGCGGCCCTGGCCAGCCTGGTCGAGCGGCGTCACGCCGCGCTCGCCCTGCTGCTGGTCGACGCCCGGACCGCGCCGGGGGCCGCCCAGGCCCTGACCCCGCCGCTCGCGCGGGTGTCCACCCTGGCGGCGGGCGATCCCGTCCACCGGCTGCGGGCGGTGCAGGCCTCTCAGGAAGAGGTGCTGGACGCCGCCGACGCCTTCGCCCACGGCCGCGCCGAGCGCGTGCGCATGGCCCTGCGGCTGGCCGGGGTCTCGCCGGTGGCCGCGGCGCGCCAGGACGAGCCCCTCGGCGGTCCGCTGATCGAGGCCAGCGATCCGCGCGCGCTCGCCGCGGTGCTGGACGTCGATCCGGGGTTTGCCCAACGCATCCGGCGCGCCGCGGCGGACCTCTCCGAGGCGCAGGCGCTGAGCGACAGGGCCGAGCGGCTGCCGCTCGCGCGGCCGGCCGAATCGGCCGCCGAGACCAGCGGCTTCGGCGTCCGCATCGATCCCTTCACCGGCCGCGCAGCCTTCCACCCGGGCCTCGACTTCGCCGGCGCGCGGATGAGCCCGGTGCGGGCGACCGCGCCAGGCCTGGTGACCTTCACCGGGGTGCGCAGCGGCTACGGCAACACGGTCGAGCTCGACCATGGCGGCGGGTTCAAGACCCGCTACGCCCATCTGGCAAGCATCGGCGTGCGGCCGGGCCAGTACGTCGAGGCCGGCGGACGGCTGGGCGGCATGGGCTCCACCGGCCGCTCCACCGGCACCCACCTGCACTACGAAGTCTGGGTCAACGGCCGCGTGCAGAACCCGGAGCGGTTCGTGCGCGCGGGGGCGTACGCCGGGGGTTGAGGGGACGCCGCAGACGCCCCCTCCACCACTTCGTGGTCCCCCTCCCCCGCTGCGCGGTGGAGGATCTGGGCCAAAGATGCTCCACCGCTTGCGGGGGAGCTGTCAGCGAAGCTGACTGAGGGGCCTTCGCCTAAGCGTCCGTCGCGTCCCGGGTCGCGCCGACGCGTTGCGCCAGGGCGGCGCCCATGAACGCGTCGAGGTCGCCGTCGAGCACGCCCTGGGTGTCGGAGGTCTCCACCTCGGTGCGCAGGTCCTTCACCATCTGGTACGGCTGCAGCACATAGGACCGGATCTGGTGGCCCCAGCCGATGTCGGTCTTCTGGTCTTCCAGCGCCTGCTGCGCCGCCTCGCGCTTCTCCAGCTCCAGCTCATAGAGCCTCGCCTTCAGCATCTTCCAGGCCTGGTCGCGGTTCTGGTGCTGCGAGCGCTGGTTCTGGCAGGCCACGGCGATGCCGGTCGGGATGTGCGTCAGGCGCACCGCCGAGTCGGTCTTGTTGACGTGCTGGCCGCCGGCGCCGGAGGCGCGATAGGTGTCGGTGCGCACGTCGGCCGGGTTGATCTCGATCTCGATGGTGTCGTCGACCACCGGATAGACCCAGACCGAGGCGAAGCTGGTGTGGCGCTTGGCCGCCGAATCGAAGGGCGAGATGCGCACCAGCCGGTGGACGCCGGCCTCGGTCTTCAGCCAGCCGTAGGCGTTGGTCCCCTTGACCTGCAAGGTGACGGACTTGATGCCAGCCTGCTCGCCCGTGGTCTCCTCGAGGAAGTCGACGGTCATGCCGTGGGCCTGGGCCCAGCGGCTGTACATCCGCAGCAGCATGCCGGCCCAGTCGTTGGACTCGGTGCCGCCGGCGCCGGAGTTGATTTCCACGAAGGCGTCATTGCCGTCGGCTTCGCCGGACAGCAGCGCCTCAAGCTCGGCGCGTCCGGCGCGTTCCTTCAGGCCTTTGAGCTGGGCGCGCGCCTCGTCGAGCGAGGCCTCGTCGCCCTCCTCGTCGGCCATCTCGGCATAGCCGACCGCATCGGCCAGGTCGTTTTCCAGAGACTTCACGGCGTCGATCTGGGCGGCCAGGCGTGAACGCTCGCGGCTGACCGCCTGGGCCTCGTCGGCGTTGTTCCAGAGCGTCGGGTCCTCGACCCGGGCGTTCAGTTCATCCAGTTTGCGGAGGGCAGGTTCCCAGTCAAAGACGCCTCCTGAGCAGTTCGATCGACTGCTCGATGTCGGCCTTCGCGGCCTCGACATCCGCTCTCATGAGAGAAGCTCCGTTACAACAAGGGGCGGGAGGTAGCGTGCGCCCGGCTCCGGGACAAGGTGGCTTCGGTCGAAGGCGGGTCAGCTCAGTAGAGGCCGGTAACGTCTTCCGCCGGCTTTTTCGGCGGCGGCGGGGCGGTGGCGGCCGCCGCATTGGGCGCGCCGGTGACGCCGTTCTGCCAGACCTTGTCATAGGGCTGCGGCCCGACCGGGCTGCCGGGGGCGGCGCTGGCGGCCTGCACGACCCGCGGTTCGGTGCCCGGGCGGAAGGCCTCGCGGATGCCGCGGATCATCGCGAACTTGGCGTCCTTGGGCGGCGCGAAGTCGTCCGCGGGCTCGGTTTTCAGGGCCTCGCGCATGAAGCCGATGAAGATCGGCAGGGCCGCCACGGCGCCGGTCTCGCCGTCGCCGAGGCTGCGGTTGTCGTCGTAGCCGACGAAAACGCCGACCACCAGCTTGGGCGAGAAGCCCATGAACCAGGCCGACCGGTAGTCGTTGGTGGTGCCGGTCTTGCCGCCGACCGCGCGGCCGAGCGACAGCGCCTGGGTGGCGGTGCCGCGCTGGACCACCCCCTGCAGCATGCTGGTGATCTGGTAGGCGGTGATCGGGTTCCAGACCTGGTCGCCGATCAGGCCCATGCGCGGACTCTCGTCCCCGCTGAAGCCGGCGTCGCAGCGGTCGCAGTCGCGCCGGTCGGCCTTGAAGATCGACTTGCCCTCGCGATCCTCGACCAGCTCGATCATGTGCGGGTCCACCTTGCGACCGCCGTTGACGAAGGTCGAATAGGCGGCGGCCATCTTGAAGACGGTGGTCTCGCCGGAGCCCAGCGCCATCGAGAGCACCCGGTCCATATGTTTGGTGACGTCGAGCTTCTCGGCGCTGGCCGCGATCTTGCCCATGCCGACGCCCTGGGCCAGCCGCACGGTCATGGTGTTTCGCGACAGCTCCAGGCCCCGGCGCAACTGCAGCGGGCCGTAGTACTTGCCCTCGTAGTTCTCGGGCGTCCACGCCTGGCCGTTGGCGCCGGCGAGCGTGATCGGCGAGTCCATGATCACGCTGGCCGGCGTATAGCCGTTCTCCAGCGCGGTGGCGTAGACGATCGGCTTGAAGGCCGAGCCGGGCTGGCGCAGCGCCTGGGTGGCCCGGTTGAAGCTCGACAGCGAAAAGGAGTAGCCGCCGACCATGGCCACCACCCGGCCCGAATAGGGTTCCATCGCCACCAGGGCGCCGTTCACCTGCGGCACCTGCTTGAGCCGCAGCATCGCCGGGTTTGCGTCATCGGGGGCGACGAAGATCAGGTCGCCGGCGCCGATCCCCTTGCCGCGACGCGCCCAGGCGACATCCTCGCCGGACACCGTTCCGGTCGTCCCGTCGACCATGCGCACCTTGACCACGCCGCCGCCGACGTCGGTGACCACCGCGGCGCGCCAGGTCCGGCGCTCGGAGGGGCCGGCGGCCTTGTGCGCAACCTGCTCCCAGCCGCCCAGGGTGGTCACATGGCCCCAGGCCCCGCGCCAGCCGTGGCGGCGGTCATAGGCCTCCAGCCCGTCCATCAGCGCCGTCCGCGCCGCGCTCTGCATCCGCGGATCGAGGGTGGTGCGCATATAGTAGCCGCCCTCGTTCAGCCGCTCGCCGAGGGTGGCCAGGCCGCGGCGGCGGACCTCCTCGACGAAATAGTCGGCGTCGCGGTACTTGGCCCGCGTCGGCTCCGGCTGGACCTTCAGGTCCTCGCGCTTGGCGGCCTCGACCTCGGCGCGGCTGGCCCAGCCCATCTGCGCCATCTGCTCGAGCACCCAGTTGCGGCGCGCCATCGCCTGGGCCTTGCGGCGGATCGGGTGGTAGTTGTCCGGCCCCTTGGGAAGCGACGCCAGATAGGCGCACTCCGCCAGGTCGAGGTCGCTGATCGACTTGCCGAAATAGTTGTAGGCCGCGGCCCCCACCCCATAGGAGCGGTAGCCCAGCCAGATCTCGTTCAGATAGAGTTCGAGAATCCGCGACTTTGAGAGCACCCGTTCCAGCCGCCGGGCGAGGATCGCCTCCTTCAGCTTGCGGCCGATCGTCTGGTCGTTGGTGAGCAGGACGTTCTTGGCCACCTGCTGGGTGATCGTCGATCCCCCTTCGAACCGCCGCCCCTGCACGGCGTTGACGACGTTCTTGGCCATCGCCCGGCCGAGGCCGTTGATGTCGACGCCGCCGTGCTTGAAGAAGTTGTGGTCCTCGGCCGCCAGGAAGGCCAGGGCGAGCTTGGGGGGCATGTTGTCGTACGGCACGAAAATCCGCCGCTCGCGCGAGAACTCGCCGATCAGGGTGCCGTCCCAGGCGTAGGCCCGGGTCGCCGTCGGCGGGTGGTAGTCGGCAAGGTCCGTGGCGTCGGGCATGTCGTGAAACAGCCAGGCCGCCCAGATGGCGGCGCAGAACCCCGCCACAGCAATGGCGCTCAGCACGGCCACACCGGCCGTGGCGACCCATCTTTCCGGGGGATTCAACGTCAACTCGCCTCCGGGGGACGCCCGATCCCCTCCGGGTCCGGTCTAGCGCGCGTCGGCGCGGGCGCCAACGCCTGAGGGCGGCCTCGCGTCAGCGGGCCGCGGCAGCCCCATTCACGGCGAGGCGGCCTGCGGCGCCATCCGCTGCGCGGCGGCGGCGGGGTGGTCCGGCGGATCCGGCCGCCGCCCTGGCGGCGAAACGAAGGGCGATTGCGCCGCGCCGCCGGCGATCTCCGCCTGCGCCCAGGCCTCCTCGGCGAGCAGGCTCCAGTCCGGCGAGAGGCCGAGGTCGCGGCAGATCAGGGCGATGAGCTCGCCGACCGGCCTGGTGAGCACGTCGCCGTAGATGTCGTCATGTTCGAGGCGCTCGCGAGCCTCGGCGGCCAGCCGGCCTGCCTCGGCCTCGTCGCCGATCTCGGCGTCGATCACCCGCGCGAGGATGCGCCGGACGCGCGCCTTGCGCGCCCGCGCCGCGTTGCTGCAGCCGCCCAGGCGCTGGCGCTCGGCGGCTTCGTCCAGCGCCTGCAGGTCCTGGATCAGCCTGGACTGCAGGGCGAGCGTCAGGCGCACGGCGCGCGCGACGCGGGTATAGGCCAGCCAGACGTCGCCCTTCATCGCCTGAGCCGCGCCCGGCGCCTCGGCGCTCGGCTCGCAGGTCGGCGCCAAGGCCGCGCTGCGCTCGATGGCGCGCGCGAGGTTGAGCCCGATCTCGGCCAACTCGCCCAGCACCCGCAGCTGGCGCTCGATCAGGTCGCGGGGGGCGGCCGGGGGGGCGGAGGGGTCAGTCATCGGCGAACGAAACGCGAACGATTTGGCCAGAGCGTCAAGGGTTTCGAGCCCTCTCCCCGCTTGCGGGGAGAGGGTTGGGTGAGGGGACGGCTGGGCTTCGCCGCGACCGGACAGTGGAGCGAGGATCCTGGCTGAACCTCCGCAGAGGAGGCGATCGCCTGCGCCACCCCTCACCCCAACCCTCTCCCCACTCGTGGGGAGAGGGAGAAGACCTGGGAGAGTTCGCGGACACGAGGCCTCTCCCCACAGATCCCGCACAACAATAGAGATAGGTATTGTGTCCCTGCATCTTCGAGCCCTCTCCCCGCTTGCGGGGAGAGGGTTGGGTGAGGGGACGGCTGGGCTTCGCCGCGCGAGCGGACAGTGGAGCGAGGATCCTGGCTGAACCTCCGCAGAGGACGCGATCGCCTGCGCCACCCCTCACCCCACCCTCTCCCCGCTTGCGGGCTAGGCGATTCACACATCTCGGAGGCTCCATCCTCGTGCGATAGAGCGGAAGTACTCCAGGCCGTGTCGGAAGGTGATCGGGCCTGGCGGGGCGGACTTG
>Ga0207703_10000288_pt1 | contig 55526 bp, 50 predicted proteins | sample KBSSwiS12_FD_184304 | JGI IMG/M metagenome (GOLD analysis project Ga0207703, IMG submission 184304) | Switchgrass rhizosphere microbial communities from Kellogg Biological Station, Michigan, USA - KBS Switchgrass S1-2 (SPAdes) (version 2) | ecosystem: Host-associated > Plants > Roots >... | reverse complement strand
CGATCGTGTCGATATCGGACATCGACAGTATCGACACCATCGTCTTTCAGGTTGTGAACGCAGACGGAACCGTTCGGTCGCTGCCGGGGAAACTGGCCGCGGATCAGCTTCTGCAGGTGGCGCCCGCGGACGTTATCGTCAATGTCGTGATAACCGCGGAGGGCCCGGCGGCATGATCGACCTGACCCTCGATCTCGACACGACCGACTTCGAGACGCTCTTCGAGTTGGGGCGCTCCCTGATTCCCGCGACTGCACCGGGATGGACAGATCACAACACCCACGACCCCGGTATCATGTTGCTGGAGCTGGTTTCGTGGCTGGCGGATGCCCAGATTTATTCATTGGCGCGGTTGCGCCGGGACGAGCGGAAGGCCTATGGGCGATTTGTCGGCGTCAGCGCTGAGGGGCCGACGCCGGCGCGCGGCCTGATCTGGCCCCAACTGGCTGCAGACGGCACGGCGCCGTGGCCCATCGGCACCACCCTGGATCAGCAGACCATTGCGCGCGCCATGATTGTTGGCGCGGTTGATTTCCATCCCGAATATCCGCTGCAGCTGACGACCGCGAAGCTCGAGCGGCTGTACACGCGGTTTGCCTCTGGTGAGATGCGCGACTGGACCCAGATCAACGCGCGCCCGGGTGTCACTTTCATGCCTTTTGGCAGCAGTCCGACACCCAAGGACAGCCTTCATCTGGTGTTGAATGGGCCGCTGGCCAAGCTCCCCGCGGGCGCGGTGAGTTATGTATCCCTCGGGTTCGAGCTCGGATCCACGGCAGGATTAGTGCATTCCCAGGCGCGCCGGTCATACAGCATCGCCGTACTCATGAGCGATACAACGGGCGTCCGGCCTGTCACTGTTGTTCAGGATACGACTCACGGACTCCTGCAGAGCGGCGTGCTCATCCTGCGAATCGATTCGGCATCGGCACCGCTGGATACTCGATTCTCGCTGATAGTGAAACCTGCCGGAGCCACATTACTGGTGCCGCCCCGAGTGCGGCGCGTCGCCCTGAATGTATTACCGGTCATTCAGAAGCAGATGGTGGTAGAAGTCGTCAACAACTTTGCCAACGGCTTTCCGGATCAGACTTACACACTGCGGATGCCCGGGCTGATATGGGGCGGCTCCGCCGCCCCGGTCACAGTGCGAACCCAGGAGGTCGGGCAGTGGGTCCTGTGGAGACCTGCGGACGACTTGGGCACCTGCGGTCCAACGAGCTCGTCGTATCAGATCGATCCCGAGGCGCTGACCATCACGTTTGGCAATGGAGTCAATGGCCGCATGCCGCCGGCGGGCTGCTCGCTCGAGGTCACCTACACGGCCACCGCGGGCGATGCAGGCAACACGCATCCCGGACAACGATGGCAAGTGAGCTCCGTTGCGGGTGTGTTCGGAACAAACACCGAGCGAATAGGGGGCGGCAGCGTTGCCCAGACTCCAGACGATCTGAGAACGGCAGCCAGAAACGTAATTGCCAACGACCACCCTTACGTCAGGTCTGACGATCTGACTGAAGCTGCCTATGCAATGACTGATCTGGACGTTGTGCGGGCTGAGGAGCTATCAACACTTGTCAACGCGCAGAAGACGCTGCCTGGGACCCGGGTGCTGATTGCCCTGCGCGGACGCGAACCTGACTTCCCAGATGAGAATACCGAGCCTGCTCAGTGGCTGGAGGCGATCCGCGCGCGGCTGGCTCCGAGGCTTCCGCTGGGACAGCTGTTGAGAGTCATTCCGCCGGTCTACGTGAATGTGGGAATCCAGGCGGTCCTGACGGCGGAGTTGAAGAGCGACCCTAAACAGGTTGCGATAGCAGCCTCGGCCAGACTCGAATCGTCCTTATCGATGACTGGCAACTCTGCGTGGCCATTCGGGGAAGAGATCTCTCCGCTGTCAGTCAAGGCCTGGTTGCGCACAGTGCCCGGCGTTGCCAGGGTCGAATCAGTCATCTTGCTGAAGGATGGCGTGGACACACAGGGCGGTTCGATTCAACTGCCCGCGACGGGACTGCCACTTCTGCAGCTCGGGCCGGCTGATATCGTCGTACAGCGACCGGATGCGGGGTCCTGCTCATGACCCGGTCAACCCCCAAGGCCTATCGATTTCAAACGGCGGATCAATGGAGCACCTGTCTTTGCAGTGGCTTTGAGGTGACGCGCACGGGAGCCATCCAACCGCAACGACAGTTGGGGTTACATGCGGTTCAGGTGACCCGTCGAGGCCCGGTGGAGGCGATTGCTGTCGATTCGCTCGGTGAGGTGGTGTCGCGGCGTCCCGCGATCGAACGTGTCGTGCCTGTTGCAAATGCAGAGAGGTTCAACTCACTGGGTCAGCTGGTCGATACGCTGGAAGTCGAAGGAATGCTGGCCACGAGTCCCCGCTGGGTCGCGGATGCGGAAGCCTTGTGGGCATTTGCACCTCGTTCCGGGCGAGTTGGTCGTTTTGACCGCGAGACACTGCAGTTGCTGTGGTCCGTCAACGTGAAGGCTGTTGATATTGCGAGTGACGGCAGGACGGGTCTGTGGACGCTAGTTCGAGACTCCGGCAACAGTCAAAGGCTGATACACCTCGATTGCCGGGGCCGCTTCACCGCCTCGCTACCGCTCGATCGCCCGGCCTGGCAACTCGGTTGTGCCAATGGTGCGGAAAGCCTCGTGTTGCTCGACAAATCCGGTACGACTCTGCGGCTGATTGATTCAGCCCATGCTTCTGCGCTGCACACAATTGAGTTCAGTGCGATCCGCCCGGGATGGACCGCATCCCGTCTGAGCACCGACGGGCGAAATCAGATAGTGGTCGGAGGCACTGTACAGGGTACTCAGTACTCCCTGCTCCAATTTTCCGCCTCGGGAGAGCTGCGTTCCGGCGATTTAACTGACCTGTTTGTGCCGCCCGCGCAATGGGCGGACGGGACTTCGACCGCGATCCCCGCGGACTTTTCGGCCAAAGCAGACACGGTCTGGTTTGCACTTGCAGATGGCGTCTGGCGATTGGATTCGACGGCTGCCAGCGGCGCAAGAGAGACCATAGCAACTCTTCTGACACCTCTCCTGTACTCGCCGCACACGGCTTCGCTTCGCGGCTGGTTGCGAGCTGAAGTGGACATCACGCTCCCGGAGGGGGCTGTCCTGAGTGCTGACGTAATGAGCAGCAACGATGCAAGAGTGGCCACCAACCTCGGTTTTGTGGCAGCGGACCGTTCCCGATCCCTCGCGGATCGCCAGGACACTATGGCGAGCTCGCTCGAGCCGGTAGGACAAACCATCACGGTGACCGGCCCATCGGATTCGGGGCAGGCGGTCAGTATTCCGATGTTTGCCACCCAGGACCAGTGGTTGATGTTGCGCCTCACCGTGGTTGTCCCCCCGGACGGCGAGTTGCCGACGTTGCGAGCACTGCGGGTTTTGTATCCGGAAGTGTCGATCAATCAGTATCTCCCGGCATTCTTCCGAAGTCCCGATGGCGATTCGGGCACGGTGCTCCGGCGGCTCGTGGGTGTGTTGGAAGCGACGACGCAAGGCCTGGATGCCGAAATCGGCGGGATTGGCCGGCGCATCGACGCCCGAACAGTCGATCCATCCTGGATGGACTTTCTGGCGGGTTGGCTCGCGCTCCCCTGGCATGCAGCCTTGAGTGAAACCGCCAAGCGGGCCATCCTGATCAACAGTGGCCAACTGCTGGACAAGCGTGGCACGCGAGCCGGATTGCAACTGCTGCTGGACTGTCTGATCGGCTCAGGGGCGTCGATTGTCGATACTGCGGTTGATACTCCACCGACGCTGCTCGGAGGAGGGGGAACACCCGGCAGTTCATTGCCCGTGATGTTGGTGGGAACCTCGCCTCGCGTCGCGCGGCTGAACGGTCTCGCTATTCTGGGCCGCGCCAGAATTCCCTGTGCCTCCACCAATACGAGTCCGCTCGCTACCGTGCCGCCCACGATCCGTTTGAGGTTGGCCACGCCCACGCAGGTGCGTCAGCAGCTCGAGCCGATTATCGCCAATCTGCTCGCGGACTATCTCCCGGCAGGGCTCCGCCTCGTGATCCGCTGGACCCGGCCGGCCAATGAGGTCGTCGGCACGCTCATCCTGGACGGCAACGGACCGCGCACACTTGGCAGCGACAGCATTCTCGGAGAAACGATTTTGGCCGGACATTCACAGGAACCGCTGGCTCCGGACGGCCTGACAGTTGGATTCCGCTTGCAATAGCGGAACTGGAGAGACGACATGATCGACGATGCCAACGCCTGCAGCGCACGCCGCAACCACTTTTTCAGGCGCAAGCCGATGCGGGTCGAGGAGTTCAAAACCGAGCAGGGCTACTTTCTCGGCCGCCGCCGGCTGCTCAATCGGGCCGTGCTCGGGTGGGGCGTGGCGAGCGGGTTTGCGCTGTCGCGGGGCGAGGCGGCGCAGGGCGCTGCCTATCCGCCGCTCATTGTGCGACCAGGGCTCGCCCTGGATCGTGACGGCCGCGAGATCGAGCTGACGCAGGCGACCTCCCCGGGTTTGAAAAACACATTCGTGCTGATCGAGGATGCCGGTGGTTGCCGGCCGGGACCGTTGGACAAGTGCGAAGAGGGCAACTACCTTCTGAGCATCCACTACGCTGAAGTTCGGGTCGGGGATGTCCAACTCGGTGGCGACTGTGGTTGTGACGAGATCGAGAAGCAGTTTGTTTGTGAGACGGCGGTCTTCTCCCTCGAGCGCCTGTGTGATGAGGCCTGCCCCTGCACCGAGAAGGCGGGCTCGCGCAAGTGTCGGTGCGGCACCACGGACTCCTGCTGCAAGGAGTGCGGTGGCCGCCACGCCTGTTTGTGTCAGTGGGCAACAGAAGCGACGATCCCTGCGCACGAAGGCGAGCTTTGCACTTGGAACGGGTATCGGATTGCGCTCGAGGACCGTGTTGGCCTGGCCTGCGTCAGTGTTGTGTGCACCGGCAACCCGTGCGCGCCGATAGCCTTCAAAAGCATCAATGACGCGTGCGGTCCGCGGAAAATCCTCAAAGGCAATGAGCTGCTGTATGACCTGATCCGCGGCGAGGATCTGACCCGGATCTGCAAGGTGAGCTGGGCCAAATGGCATCGCGAGCGCAACCGCATGCCGTGGGATGAGTTTGTCGGCATGTTCGGAGTGGATGTCAACAAACCTGAGCAGCGGCCAAATGGGGTCACCACATTCAGCGTCGAGTTCTCCGGACCGGTGCGAGCCGACTCGCTGCAGCCCGACGTCATCGTCATGACAGCCATATTCCTCGAGCAGGCCACCGGTTGGCGGCAACTTCGCCGAGTTCCAATTACCCGACTGGTCACGGATCCCCGGGTCGAACCGGGCGCTCCCCCGATGCCGCCGGGGATGACCAACTACATGGTGGTGGTAGTGCGAGATGCCTGGATTCGGGAGCAGATGCAGCGGGGCGAGGATTCGTGGCTCACCGAGCGTGACTTCACTGTTGAAATCGAAATTCGCGGTGACTGGATCCTCGATTGCCGCGGCGTGCCCGTGGACGCGAACTCCCGGGGTTTGACTGCGGCGCCCACCGGCGACGGCGTTCCGGGCGGATTGTTTCTATCCACTTTTCGGGTCGAGCGTAAGCCGAACGACCCTCAACAGGCGGGTGAGTGACCATCATGAGTAAGCTCAATCAGCTGGTATCCCAGCAGTTCCAGTCGGGTTTGCAGCGTCCGGCGTTCAGTCCCGGCCTGCTTCTTGAGGCGGAAGATCTTGCCGCCGGTGTCGATTACACGCGCGACCTGGTGCGTCTGATGTTGCAGTCACTATTCGGGTGCGGGGTAGTCTGCGGTTTGGGTGTGACCGCCGTGCTCACCTGCAAGAAGCGCAAGCTTGCGGTCACGATCGATCCGGGCCTCGCGCTGGATTGCATGGGCAATCCGATTCAGGTCTGTAAGAGCCAGGGTGTCGAATACGACCCGCAATGTGATTCCCTCCCCGAACAGGTGTACGTGGTTCTGTGTTACACGGAAAAGGGCTGCCGCCCCAAGGACGTTGCATGCGCCCCGGATGATGACAGCAACGTGGTGATGACTCGCGTGCGCTCCGGATTTGAGATCAAGTTATATCCGGGACAGCCCGAATGTGCCTGCAGTTGCGAGCCGCCAGTGCCACCCACAACACCTGCGGATCAGGGCGTCTGCTGCCAGGACGACGGCGCAAAGCAGGACGAAAAGCAGGACGATCAGAAGAACACGAAGGCGGCTCAGGCCCTGACCCCGACCGAGCTCAGCTGCAAGTGTTACAAAGAGCACAACGATGGTGTCTGTGCCTGCGTGTGTGGATGCAATTGCGTGGTTCTCGGAAAGTTCGCGACGAAGCCCGCAAAAGCGGATGACACAGGGTCCAAGGACGTGCCGTTGACAGTGGACGAGACCATTCGGCGTAAGGCACGCCCGATACTGACAGGCTACCTGGATTGTCTCGAGAAGAGCCGCGGCAAGCAGAAAGCGGCCACCTGATCGTCCCGCGCCATGCCCGAGCGAGCCGGAATCAGGCAGCATTCATCGGAAGCTCGGTCCGCTGCGGCACCGGTGGCTGCTCGTAGTCCAGCCACGTTTGGAACACTGCACGCTTCGCACCAACTGCAACGCAGACTCGGAAACCAGGGGACGATTGCGTTCCTGTCACAACGCGGAGCTGCGCCCGATATTGCCGTCTCGTCGCCAACGGACCCGGCTGAGCGTGAGGCAACCGCGGTTGCCGCTCAGGTAGTCTCGGATCCGGTTGCTCCGGCCATTCAACACGGCGCGAGCGCCCGCATCCATCGGGAGGCGGCTTCAGGGTCCGCGACAACGGAAACTCTGACGGGAGGTTCGCCACTGCCTCGCGAGGTCCGATCGTACATGGAGCCGCGGTTCGGACAGGATTTCGGTCATGTACGGATTCATACGGGCGAGCAATCGGCCTCCTTGAACGAGCAGCTCAATGCGAATGCCTTCACTGTCGGCAATCACATTTTCTTTGGTGCCGGGCAGTTTCGACCTCAGGAGTCATCCGGGCGGCAGTTGATTGCGCATGAGCTCACACACACGGTTCAACAGGCGTCACACATTCACCGGGAGGAGAAGAAATCCTGGTGGGAGAGTGTCGTCGACTTCTCCGAGTCCTTCGGCTGGAACATGGTGGATACGTTTGCGCCGGGGCTGGCGCCGATACTCAAAAAGGGGCTGAGCGGCGCATGGGATTGGATGAAGGAGCAGGCATCTGCTGCTTTCCACGCAGTCGTGGACACTCTGATGGCGCCAGTCCGGACCCTTTCGGGCGTTGGCCAGCAACTCTCAGCACTGTTTGCGCCGATGCTCGTCACGATTCAGGCGGCTGCAGGACAGATTGCACGGAACGACTGCACGCCTTTGCGCGAGGCGGCGGAAAAGATCGAGAAGACGGCCGTTCAGATCATCACGCCCATCATGGAGAAGGTCCAGCCGGTGGTCGCGGCTGTCAAAGGCTTCCTGAGCGATGTCTGGGACAAGATCGGCGCTCCCATCCTGAATTGGATCGAGAAGTACGCCTCGCAGCAATGGCAGCAGATCAAGTGGCTGGGGCAGAAGATTGCGGACATTGCGAGTTGGGTCTGGGGGAAGACCGAGGCGCTGCGTTCAGTGGCCGCGAAAGCCTGGAGCTGGCTGAAAAACAAACTGGGTATTGGTGAAGGTCCGGAGGGTCAGGACGGCCTCCTGCAGTGGGTAACAGGCCGCTTTGAGGCCGTGTGGAAGTCCATCCAGGATACGCTCGCTCCGTTCAAACAGGAGCTGAAGGTCATTCTAGGGACTGCGGCGGCAGTGTTGCTCGCCGTTTCACCGGCGGGTCCCATCATGGCAGTCGGTGCGGCAGTGGCCGGCGCTGTGCAGGGGCTGCGGTGGATTGCAGCCAATTGGGGCAAAGGCAACGCCATCGTCCAGGCACGTCAGTACCTCGAGAAGACCTTGATTCCGCCCCTGGTGGGGGCGATTGGCAGGTTGCAGCAGGCAGTGAGCCGGGTTGCGGCCACGATCACATCGGCACTGGCGAGCATTGCTGCTGCGCTGGGGCGGGCGGCCGCCGCGGTTGGCGGCACGTTGCTCGGTTTCGCGGTGACCGCCATCCAATGGCTCGTGGACCAGGCGAATGCGCTGGCTGGCTGGGCAAACCGGGAGCTGGCACTCGTTGCACAGTGGGTGGCGACCAGCATTCAGCGATTGCAGGCTTTCCTGCACAACATGCTGCAGTTCCTGTCGCGTGTGGGTGCGGTAGTCCTCGATGTGATGGGTTTGCCCATCCTGCTGGGAGAGAAGATCTGGAACTGGGTGCCCGCCTGTATCCGCGATCCGATTGTTGATTTCATCGGGCCGATCATCCTGCAACAGATCGAGCTGTTCCGGGAGTTGGCCAAGGACAACGGGGCCTGGCAGAAGACCAAGGCGGATATCGCAAAGCTCATCAAGCTGGTGTTCAAGGACCATGACCTGGTAGGGGCCATGAAGTCTGCCTTCATGCTGGTCCTGCGAGTGTTCAACATCCCGCTCGATCTGCTGGCGACCCTCATCAGCAAGGCCATGGGTGCCTGGGACATAGTCAGCCGCAAGCCGATCGACTTCATCAAGAACACCGTTCGATCACTGGCTCATGGATTCAAGCTCCTGTGGAACCGGATCGGATTTCACCTGGAGTACGGGTTGAAGGGCTGGCTGCTGGGTAGCCTCCAGGAGGCGAAGATCACACCCCCGGCCGATTGGACCAACCCGAAGGATCTGTTCTTCTTCGTGCTGGAGGTGTTGGGGCTCAGCATGGACCACCTGTTCGAGCTCCTGGCCAAGCGCTTCAACGACCAGAGCGTCGCCAAACTGCGCAGCTGGTACGGCAAGATCTCTCGCGCGGTCGATTGGATCAACAAGACTGTTGATGTGAACAAATCGCCTGCGGAGAACACCAAAGGATTGATCGAGAAGGCCAAGGACTTCGGCACTACGATCCTGCAGGGGCTCGTGACCTGGGTGACGGTGAAAGTTGGCGAAGAGCTCGCACTGATGGCCGCTTCGGCTGCGGCGTCGGCCGGGTTGTCAGAAGTTCTCGATATCGCACGCCGCATCTACAAGGCGCTGGTCACCGCCCAACGCTGGGCCCGCCGCATTCTCGACATGGCCAACCAGGCCCTGGACCTCGTGTTGGACATTGCGAACGGCGCCATTGAAAAAGTCGGTGGCCAGTTTGAAGAGATCCTGCATCGGGGCATGCCGGTCGTCATCGGCTTCCTCGCCGACCAGGTCGGGTTGGGTGGCGTAGGCACCGAGATAGCCAACCTGGTAAAGAAACTGCGAGAGAAGGTGGATGCCGGCATACTCTGGCTGATCGACAAGGTGAAAGCCGCTTTGGACGCCATCATCGGCGGCATCAAAGCCGGCGTCGCCGCAGTGTTGGACTGGTGGAACGAAAAGCGCGAGTTTCCCGGCGCTGACGGGAAGACTCACACGCTCAGCTTCGACGCCGGCAAACGCCTCATCGTGCGTTCTGACCCGGTTGAATTGGAGACATTCCTGAATGATCTGATCGATGGCAAAAACCCGAAGAATAGCGAAGCCACACGCAAAACGGCGCACGAGGCACTCGTCCTGTACCGGGCGACGATCAAGCCCGTGCAGGAGAATCAACAGAATCTCAGCAAGGAAGCTACGGGCATTCAGGAGTTTGGCAACAATCTGACGAAGCTCAGTAAATTGTTGCGCAGCCTCGTTGGCGGCCCGCAGCCGGAAGTGAAATGGAACTACAAGAAGGGCGACGGTGTGGTGGCCGTGGATCAGTTGTCCAAGGAGTCCCGGAAAGAGGGTACCAAACCCAGCGGCACATCCATTGCGTGGAACCTTTTGCGGGCAGCACGTTTGACGACGAGGGGGGAGCGATGGGTGCGCATGCATTTGATTACAGCAGGCGTAGGTGGCGAGGGAGCACCCATAAACTGGGTGCCTGCACCCAACAAGGTCAACACCGGCTCAGAGGTCCGTGGCTTCGAGCTCAGAGTCGAAAGTCTCGTCAATCAGAAAGCCGGCGTGAAGGGCAACGAGGCCAACTGTATCTGGATCGAGGTCGCCGTGAAGGACTTCCACCCTGCCAATCCTGACAAGGGATTCAACGCAAAAATATTCGCCTCGTCGGTCAGCATGGAGGCCGGATTGAATTGGGTGGATGCGAGTGGCACCTGGGCCCGCAGTGCCCCGCAGGTGAGCGCTCCGATCACTGTAACGCCACCCCCCGATATCAAAGGCAACATGCCGGATCTCGGGACTGCGCCGGCTTATGTCATCGAAGCGGCCACCCATGTGCCGCGCAATTTTGCCGACCACATGGTCAAGGTCCGCGCCAACACACCGTTTGCAGATGTGGCGGACTTCGAAATTCGCATGCGAGCTAAACCCATCGCAGCCAGCGGTCCGAGCCTCGCGGACTACGATTCAAACATCAAGGCGGTCAGGAGCACAGTGAGGGAGGGCGGAAACGCCTCGATGGGCACGGACATGCCCCCACCAGACCCGGGTGACTAAGCGGTGCCGCGCCTCCTCGTGGGCATGGCTTTCGCGTCGCGTTCCCAGAGCAGTCCCCGGACCCGCCGTATCGCCTGCGCCCGCCTCGGCACCTGTAGCTTCTCCAACACATGATGCACGTGATGCTTCACAGTCGCTATACTGATCCGCAACTCCCGCGCAATCTCCTTATTCGTACATCCCTGCGCGATCAACCGCAATACATCGGACTCCCGCCGAGTCAGACAATCTGCCGCAGCCATCTCCACAGGCGCCTCACGGCTGCAAAAAAGCGCCCGTAGCAGCCCCCCCGTGATCTCCGCCGGGCACGCCTGTCTTCCAGCCAGCACATCGCCGAGCGTCGAGCACAAGTGTTCGATGGAAACATCCCGGGTGATGTAACCCAGGAAGCCGGCCTGCCCACACCGGATCACTTCCTCCTGTTGCTCGCGCAACCCCAGCGCCACTAACGCGACCTGCGGCCAACGCTCCGCGACGGTGCGGATCTCCTCCAGATCGACGCTCTGCGTGCAATCAACGAGGACGATATCAACCGGCGTCAGCCGCAGACTCACCTGCACCGCCTCGAGGTCGAATACGACATCGAGTACCCGAATATCACCCCGCCGATTGAGGCAATCAGCGAGTCCTTCCCCGAGGAGTCTCACGGGTGTTTGGATCAGGACAATCATTGCTCCCTCCCTCGAGTCCTGAGCCTGTGACTGATCGTTCTTATTGAGACATCAGTCTACTGTAGCCATATCACAAATTCTCCCAGCCTCCCGCTAAATTTCATCAAACGGACATGCTGTACCGCACCAAATTGTTGGCCTCTGACGGGCACAGGACCAGAGCAACTGTGTTATGGGGAACATCGTGGCATGTTGAAAGATCCTAACAGCGGGCGCGGCTGGCCCCATACCTGGAACAGGCATTGGATCTGGCCGGAGATGAGCGCATCGTCCGGCTCGAGCAGCGCACGCAGGAAATCGAAAGCAACTTCTGTTGGTCAAACTCAGTGAGTGCTTTGATCAAAGTCATTTGTCCGCTGGTTAGACGCAGTGACTGCTGCATGGTCGGCAAGACGTGAGCGATCGCGGCGAGGCAAGTCGCTAGTCGCGAGGGGCGCGCCTTCGCAGGTCGCCGCCGGCGAGGAATCATCGAAAACTCAGTCAGATGAGCTCCTCTACTTGCCTGATTTCAAAGGCATTTTGACCCACCGCAGAAGCGTATGTGTAAGTTTCCTTCTGGAATCGGCGCCATATTGGCAACGCGGTGCGACGTGATGGTTCGCGACGTCCGCGGCCGCGTCGTGAGGCAAGCCCGGGACCGGTACCTCTACCACTACTCAGGTGGCTGCGCCCTGTAGACAATGCGTTACGGCGGAATCGCTGAAAGGGTGAGGCGAGGTCGTCGCCCGACCATGAATGGGCGGCCGCATGTGACCGGCCGTCATTCTTGTGTTTAAATGGTGTCTATGTAGACTTACTACCTAGGGATGCTCATGAAAGTTGGAGTACGTGCGCTAATTCTGTTGATGACCGGTGTACCTGCATACGCCGGCACTGCCACCGGGGCGACGATCACCGCTATTGAGGCCGACGCGAAGGGGAGATTCACCATCTACGTGTCGAATGCAATTTCTGGAAGTCCGGAGTGCGCAAGACGACCTGCGAGTGCATTTGTCGTTGATGGCGCTGCTCACGGAGGGAATGTTGTCATCGCGCTCTTGTCAATGGCATACACGTTACAAAAGCCCGTGACTGTGATCGGAGACGATAAATGCCTGCTCCAGGCAGGAATCGAAACTCTAGCCAGCGCCTCCACGGCCCCCCAGTCGACGCCTTGACGACGGATCCAACAATGAAGCGGGTGCTGAAAATTCGGGATCGTGTGGCTCTCGGGCTGGTTGCTCGGTCCGCCATGAAGGGCAATTCGTCACATTCCATATCGGCTACCTTCGGAGGAGGACCATGCTCAGGCAGCGGATGATATTTGCACTTCTTGTCGCATTGACTTGTCTAGCTCATTCGGAATCTGCCCGCGCTGCTTCGCGATCCTCGCGGCCGAAGGCGATCGTGTTGGCGTTCTACAAGCTGGCCCTGCAGGATTTCAAACCTGCCGAAGCATTCGCTCGTTACGCTGCGCCCGATTTTGTCGAACACAGTCAGGACACCGTCGGCGGTACGGCGACAGGTACTGTTGAGTTTCTGACCGCGCTCATTGCCCGCTCGCCACACCCTAAATGGGGGATCGTTCGAACCATCGCTGAGGGCGATCTCGTTTTTTTGCACGCCCGTTATACCTCAGGCCCAGATTCACCGGAAATTGCGGTCGCGGAGATTTTCAAGGTTCGCGATGGCAAACTCACAGAGCATTGGGACGTAATCAGTGGATCGCCCGAGAAAGTTGTGAATCCAAATTCGCGATTCTGACCTGGACAGTTAGCAGTCGCGAGCGGCCGGGGGAGATTTCCGGTTGGTCGGGTTTTGACCGAGCAACCGGAAAACTGTCAGGCTGGGATTTTGCGCGCATTACCTCAGTCGCCGCCGGCCTGTGAGGTTCCTGACGCCGTCAACAGCGACTGCTGTTAGTCATCTGGCCGGCCGGGCTGACTTTTCGGACGATCGCACGAAGATCATTTCCCGTGTAGCCGTTTCTGACGCTTCTGATGGAAACATGCACGAAGCGCCTGATCGATTGCGCGGCGAAACTTCATGGCGCTCAGCTAACGAGTTGCGCTGGGGCATCCCGGACCTGACATGGCCGCGGGCGAATTTTTCATTGGTCGCACGCGCAGATGGCCGGTAAAGTCCCTCGTAATGCCGGCAACCAGATAACACCGCAGGCATCGTGGGGGCAGTCGCAGGTGAAGTCACATCTCGAGGTTCTGGACGGGCTGCGCGGCACGGCGGCCCTGAGCGTTCTTTTGTTTCATATAACGGAGATCACCTCGCCGGACATCGCACATAACCCCTTACGTCACGCGCATCTGGCAGTGGACTTCTTTTTTGCGCTCTCCGGTTTCGTGTTGGGGTACGCCTACGATGCGCGCCTCTCGGATTCCGCTGCTCCGGCCTCACGACTCACGCTGAAGGCATTCTACCTGCGCCGGCTGATCCGATTGCATCCGATGGTCCTGGTCTCCATGGTGGTCGGCCTACTGGGCTATGTGTTCGATCCTTACGTAAGTTCCGGCCAGGCGATCGGCGTCAAGGTTTCCGCCGGTCTGCTCCTCTTGGTATTCGCGTTAAACCTGCTGCTGCTGCCTGCACCGATTCTGCCCAACCGGTTTGGTGAAACCCACTCCATCAATCCGCCCTCATGGACATTGTTCCAGGAGTATCTGGCGAATGTAGTCTATGGTCTGGTCGGCTCCCGCCTTTCCAACCGCGCGCTTGGCGTGGTTTGCGCCGCCGGCGCTTGCGCGTTGCTGCTGACCGCCCTGCATTTTGGCAATCTGAGCGCCGGCTGGGCGTGGGCCAGCTTCTGGGCCGCATTTGTCAGGCTGGCCTATCCGTTTTTCGCGGGATTGCTCCTGTATCGGCTGAACCTCCGCGGCCGGCTCCCGCACGCCTATTTGTGGCTGTCCTCGTTGCTTGTCGCGGTATTTGCTGCGCCCTCGATGGGCCGCTGGGACGGCCTCTTCGAAGCCCTGTGCGTGATCTTCGTCTTCCCGGTGACCATCTGGCTCGCCGCGGGCGTGTCTCAAATCAATGGGCTATCGGGTAGGCTGAGCCGCTTCACTGGAAGCCTTTCCTATCCACTGTACATCATTCATTACCCCGCGATTTACGTGTTCGCCCACTGGTATTGGCGGACCAAACCCTCCACGTCACAGCTGTGGCTCGTGTCGGCGAGCTTGTATTTTGGTGTAGTTCTCGTCGCCTGGCTGCTGTTGAAGCACTACGATGAGCCGTTGCGCGCGTGGCTGACACGTAAAACTGCATCCTGGCCGGATGAGCGACTCACCACCCGTACCGAGCCTGCCCGCGGCTAGCCGAGCCGCACGCCGTTCTGGTTCCCGGCAGGTTCCACAGTGCGCCAAGTCCGTGCGTAAATTTGAATCGCATAGCTGACAGTTGCATCCGACAAAGCGCCCATATCCCGAAGGCGCATGAGGATTAATTACCGCAGCGGTCACCCCATACAGGTGCTTTAGACGCACAATCTCCTCGTACGGCGGTAGGGCATCTCGCGCCCACCTGACTCCCTCCAGCCGATTCTTCGCTGGAATTATTCGCGGAGAAGACCGCGCTCACAGTGCCGTACAGCGCCCACATCCAGCCCCGAGCGTCGGGCCCAGTGTCCGGAGCCGGACTCGAATCGGCACAGCCTTGCGGCCGAGGGATTTAAGTTCCTTGTGGGTAAGTTTTGGCCGCGCAGCTCTTGGTGGGATATCTGCCGGTGGCCCCCGAGTCCCGGATGGGCATAAAATTCGCCTATGATTGAGCAAAGACGCCGAGCACGCTCAGAACTGGCCGCCATCTGCCTGCGACACAATGTGCACAGGCTCGACCTGTTTGGCTCGGCCGTCGGGACCGATTTTGACCCAGCCACCAGCGACTTGGATTTCTTGGTCGAGTTCGGCTCATTCCAGAAGGGCGGGTATTCAGAACATTATTTTGGACTCATCGAAGATCTGAAAACCTTGTTCGGTCGACCGGTGGACGTGCTGGTGGCACGCGCGGTACGCAACCCGTACCTCCTCGAGAGCATCAACCAGACACGCGAGTCTCTTTTTGCCGCCGCGTGACGCTCGAAAGTATCTTTACGATATTGCCGAGGCGGCAAATGAACTCTCAGAGTTTGTCGCCGGCAAATCACTGGACGACTATCTCAGCAGCCGGCTATTGCAGGCGGCCGTTGAGCGACAGTTCGAAATTGTAGGCGAGACCGCCCTCAGTCAGTTGTCAAAGCTGGATCCGGCGGTGGCTAAACGCGTTTCGGACTATCAAAAAATTATCTCGTTCCGAAACATCCTGATCCATGGCTACGCCGATGTGGATGATGAACTTGTCTGGGACATTGTCGAAACGAGGCTTCCGATTTTGCGCAACGAAATCGCGCAGATTATTGCGGAGAAATAATACATCGCAGACGAAGCCCTTCAGGCCCGGCGCGTGGTCGAATCGTCGCAAACGAGTTGATTGATATGCTGCCGGACGACGATGCTTGCCAGTAGCGGGCGAGGCGACTGCTGGTCGCCTGAGAGTTACTCTAGCAACCGGCCGGTCAAGTGCTCGGCGCAGAATTGATGCGTGCCCTATTGGGCTTCAATGCGCAGATTTCGCTGCTCGACGCAGATCACGCATCGCCTGGTACTTCACGTTGAAATACCGACGCCGCGCAAGGTCGACACTGACGGAGTGAGGCAGAGTTGTACGATAGCATGGGAACATCAGGGAAGATGAAGGCCTTCAAAGCCACGGTTCGAATGTTCGTCGCAGTCTTCACCGCCTTTTTCGGCACCCTTCAGATCACAATGATCCGTCATGATCACCGGATCGCAATTTGGATAGTGCTGTTTGCTCTGCTGATTTCTCTAACTCTGTACGTGTTGAGCCACGATTTAGTAACGTGGCGTGTGCCGATCGCTGTTGTGATCCTTCTGACATACGGGATCTATGGCATCGTTGATGCGTTCGGCTACCGCCTGTGGTGGTTCGGGCTCGTCCCATTCGCTGCACTGATTGCCGCGGTTGGTGTCGGTTTGCGAGCTCGATGGGGGACGCTTGTAACGTACGCAATCTCTGTTCTGTTCGCCCTTTACTGGTCGTGGGGAATATTTGTGGCCGCTACTGGTGGTTACTTTGAAACTCGCCCTGTGCTGGAAGGAGCCCTCTCGTTCGTTCCAGGCATCGCCTTCCTGCTTCTAGCCGGCTTCTGCTGTTATTCTGCGTCGAGCGCTCCGCGAGCAATCTCGACTGCCCCCTGAGAGATAATAGGTTTGCCCGGAGCCGGACTCACGTTTCCGGCATAACGCTATGATTATACTGGCGTTCTGGCAGATACCCTAACACCTGTACCCCACGGCAGTACCCCCTGACGGGCCTCTTGGTGGTCAAGAGCGGCGCCCGCCCGTGCTTAGAACACGGACGGACGCCTACCACAGCCACGTACTCGAGGTACGCATCCATGGGTTCTTCACTGTCTTTTCATTCTACCCGCGATCCCCAGACACCCGACGTTCAAGGCGGGCCTGCTATCACCTGTCGGCGCATTCAATCCGCCCGCGCTTTCGGACATGCCCTCAAAGCTGCCCGCACGGAACGAGGACTCAGCCAGGAAGACTTGGCCGAACGAGGGGACTTCGACCGGACTTATCCCAGCATGTTGGAGCGGGGGCGCCGTTCCCCCACGTTCTTCGTGATCCTTCAACTTGCTCGTGGACTACGGATGGATCCCGTCGCACTTTTCATTCAGGCCGTGGCACGCCTGCAAGGGGAGGTGCGGTCATGACAAGTCCAATCGAGTCTGCGGGCGTCTCCGTTCGTGCTGTCGCAGTCAAGGACGAGGAAGAAGTTCTTACGAGCCATTTCGGCACGCTGTCGACTCTCATCGAATGCGCCGTTCAGATGCAAGCTTCACGGCTGTGCTGGCGTATCAAGGTTAGTCGCATGCGATGGAGATACTATGAGTTCTCAGAGGACGGCCTGTACATGGCACCGGATGTTGAGGACATCCCGGTACAAAACGACAGAGTCGAGTTTCAGGGCGCTCTATCCTCACATGCGTTTGGGATTGCCGCATCGCTCATGGCGTTCTCGCACTTCGCGGGGGTCGGTGGAGGTTGCATGGAGCTCCATGCGAGCACCTTGTTGGTACTTGCTGCCAAACACACTGAGACCAACCTGATACGACGAGCACTTGCCGGTTACCTCGATTGAGGTAGGCCGGTAACAGACCAGACTGCGCGGGCGAAGCAATTTCGTCCGCGCAGTCTTGAATTTCCTCTGAGCGTCTCTGGATCTTGGTGGAATCGTCGGTGCGCAGTGAGTCTCTGTTCGCTCAGACCCTGCAACCCAGGACGGCCGACTTAGTGATTGATGTTGTGTTACATCACGTCGCAATCCGTCGCATTCGAGTCTTCATGTCGCCGTTGTATCAGTTTTCCATAGAATGAGGGGCTAGTCGGGGAACAGATACAGAACTACAGTTGTCCCTCTGGAGACGATCCTGCGCCTTATGGCTCTCGAATCAACACCGGCGAATCTCATCGATTTCACCTAAGCATAGGAATGCCCCATGGACAACCGCGTTCTCTATTCCATCAAGGAAGCCCGTCACCTGTTGGGCGGGATTTCTCGAAACTCAATCTACTCATTGCTTCGGAGCGGCCAACTCCGGAGTGTCGTCATCGGCTGCCGAAGATTTGTTGCGCACTCTGCTATCGCCGAGTTGGTCGAGAAGTCGAGCACCAATGAAAGCCCCTCCGTGGATTCCGCTCGACTGCGGAAACCGGACCAGAGCGCATTGCCGCTTCCATTGCCCGCCACCGACAGGAAACGCCGCAGGGACGGAGAGCCGGAGTAGAGCACGCCGGAATTCATTCAGGCTCGGATCTCTATCATGGACCAGCGGCCAACCAACCTCGACGAAAACAGTTGTTTGAGGGGTTGGAATCGAATTGATGGCAGGATAGCGAAGTGTCCGCGTTTCGCTGCAAGAGGCGCTCATCCTCATGGCTAACGAGCGCGCCACTTCGCCGATTCCTACGATCACTGCTCGACCCTCGCGGGAGGAGAAGGCACGCTTCGTTGAGTTGGCTGCCAGGCTCGGGGTCTCTGAATCGACGTTGGCCCTGAATGCCATTCGACTATTGCTCGACTCAAATCAGTCGACGTCCAATGTTCTGCAGCCGGTACCTGGTCGCGAACCCGCAACCGACCGGATAACGATTCGACTCCGACCTGGAGACGCGGACGCAATTCTGGATCGAGCCACACGACGTGGGTTCAAAGCATCCGCCTACATCGCGGCGCTTGTGCGCGCGCACCTCACCCACAATCCACCCATTCCCACAAGGGAAGTGCTGTTACTCAAAAAGGGTATGGGCGTCCTTCTTCGCCTCAGCAAGCTCCTGGCTCAGGTGCGCCACGAGACAGCCACAAAGGGGATTCTGCCTCCGGAATTAGCAACGGAACTTATCCAGACCAGGGCGCTCGTGACGGGCCTGGAGCGAGTCACGCACGACCTTATCAAGGCGGCGCTCATCGCATGGGAAAGCAAATATGAGTAGACGAGTCGTCCGGCTTCCACGAGAGGGCGAGCCGATGCTCGACATCTTTGCCCTGGCCCGTCCTGGGCCACCGCGTCATTTCACACGACACCAGATCCTGCAAATTAGCCGAACCGTCAGGCGTGTTCCCGAAGTGATGGTGAAGGTCACTGGCGGCGGTGCGAGCTTGGGCGCAGTCGAAGCACATTTCGGCTATATCAGCCGGAAGGGCGAGCTTGAAATCGAAACAGACTACGGAGAGCGCGTCGCCAGCAAGGATGCACAGAAGGCTCTGTTGGGGGAATGGCACCTGGCTCTTTCTGCTGGTCAATATCGCGGCGCTCGGGACCGACAGCACAAGCCGAGAAAGACCAAACTCGTCTACAACATCGTGCTCTCGATGCCGTCACCAACGCCGCCCGACAAGGTCCTCGCCGGCGCTCGGCGGTTTGCCGTGGAAAACTTCGGACTCCAGCACCGCTATGCGTTGGTACTGCACACCGACCAGCAGCATCCGCACGTGCATATGGTGGTCAAGGCGGAGGGAGATAACGGCCAGCGACTGCATGTGGATAAAGCACTGCTGCGGCAATGGCGAGAGGATTTCGCGCGGATGATGAGAGAGCAGGGTATCGCCGCGAACGCCACCCCGCGCGTTGCCCGCGGCCGAAATCGCGACAAGACCCGCGACGCTCGGTTCCGAGCGCAGCGCCACGGAAAGTCGACCACGCTGATAGCCACCGTCAAAGAGATAGCGAAAGAACTCTACGAGACCAAGACGTACAAAGATCCCGCTCGACCACGACTCATTGAGACTCGCCGAGCCGTCATAAAACAATGGCTGACGATCGCCGACACGCTCGACGCGCAAGGTGAAACTGCGTTGGCTGGTGACGTACGCCGTTTCGCGCAGCAACTTCCGTTAGTGTTAACACAAAAGGAACGGCTCGCTGCGCACTTAGTCGATCATCTCCAAGCAAGGAATCGAGACACCATTGAGGATCGCGATCGATCTCACGAACCAACTCGGTAATCAGCCATCGGCCTTCATCGGGCGAAGCTGGAAGCGCCCATTGGAGCACGACTGTTGTCAGTTGAACGACGTGCCGCCGCAGCTAGCGTACATGCCCACAGATTCCCAATCATTGGCTGATCAGGACATCGTATGCCTCACAAGTGCCGCTTGACTATGTACCACTATTGGTACATACTGATTCTCGCTCGGATGGGGCCGTGACTCGCCTCAAGAAGGTCCCGGCGGTCTTCTATCAGACGACGCTCGGGGCGCAACCAGTGCGAGATTTTATCGTGGGCCTGTCACGAGAGGATCGCCGCATAATCGGCAATGATATCGCAACTGTTGAGTATGGCTGGCCCATAGGTAAGCCAACATGCGCACCCCTTGGGCTGGGTCTTTGGGAAGTGCGAAGTAACTTGGCAAGCAATCGGATTGCCCGCGTGATCTTCACACTATATGAAGGCCGCATGTGGCTGTTGCATGGGTTTATCAAGAAGACCCAAAAGACTTCTGACGACGACATTGACATCGCTCGAAAACGAAAGAAAGAAGTGAAGAAATGAACAAGACCAAGAAGGCCAAGAGAAATCCCCATATGGGGGACACTTTTGATGATTTCCTCAGGGAAGAGGGGATCTACGAGGCCGTCCAGACGACGGCGATGAAGCGCATCCTGGCGATGCAGCTTGCCGAGGCAATGAAGGAACGCAATCTGACAAAGGTTGAAATGGCTCGGAGAATGCAGACCAGCCGGATTCAGCTTGACCGGCTTCTTGATCCTGACAACGACAGCGTGACACTCGCAACTCTGTGCCGCGCCGCCGCTGTTGTCGGTCGTCAGCTACGGCTTGAACTGGTATAATCTCGGCGCGTGACTCGCAATCGATCTTATTTCACGCCGTGTGCGAAAGCAGTTTCCGAAGGTTCTCGCGATTCCACTGATAGAGTCGCCCAGCGCCCGGCACTGCCGTGTAACTCCCGCTGCGATACCCAATCATTTGCACGACGCGAATACCTGCGGCGCGAGCCATCTTGATCTCCGCGAGCACACCCAGCGCTCGATGTGTACTTCGCCCAACAATTACTAATACGACGTCGGAACGCGTGATGGCCGACATGGCCCGCTGCTTCCAACTGCGATCCGGTGCGGCCTCCTTAAGCGAGTGGTCGACGACCTCAAAACCGTACTTCGGGTGCTTTGCCTGCCCAACCACGAAGTGCTTCAATGCCTGGTCATTGTCGAAATCGAAGCTAACAAACACTTTTCTCCTCGGCAACAACCTTTCGCGGACAACTGAGCGACCAGCCCACCCAGCAAGTCCACCAATCATCAGGCCTCCAATTCCCGGAGCTATCACGTTTCCAACAACGGCGCCAATTCCTGCCGCCAGAGCCTCTCCGCTAGAAATGTGATCCTTATGCGCCGCGCAATGATCGCACCCCTTCCTTGCCTCGTTTAGGCATCTCTTTCCCTTGATTGTTTTCGCCTCGCATCTAGGCATAACGTTTCCAAGACGGGTGTCCCGTCGCGAACTCCTTCAATCTGGTCCAACGCTTTCCATATTCCTCAACGAATACTGCTTCGCTGTTACTACTAGGATCGATGTCCTTGTCCACAATCGGATACAGATTGAGGTATTCCTGCTCCGGAAAGGGGTCGTCCGCGTCATCTAGCAGCGGCAGTATCGCAACTCCGCCCATTCGAAGGCCGTCAAAGTATCCGAGTTCCCATGGCATCCATTTTGACGTACTCGCGTTTTCGGAAGCTATATATAAAAGAGACTTCGAATGCTGCATGCGATCCCGAAGACGCGCCGCCGTTTCCTTTGTGACATTGGTGCGATCCAATTCGGAGTCAGTGATCCAGTCCACATAGACAGAAAGCCCTTGGCGCTCGAGCAACACCATAACCCCCAATACGAGATTGGCATCGTTGATGGAATGCGATAGAAAGACATCGAATACCATCTGCCCCATTTCGGAGCGGCTGCTTTCGCCAAGGATCTGCGAAGCAGATTTCGCCAATCGTTGACGACGGGTTCCGGCAGCCACCTTAGCTTCAGATTTTGTGAAGAACGCCATTGTCTGCGCCCCGCTACTTGCGACCGGCTGCTTGCGCGATAGCGGATGCTACCCAACTCTGCAGATTCTCGGAAATATCACCGTAGGCGTCATATGGATTTGGCTCGTACGTTGACACTAGACTCGCCATCGATTGAGAGCCAACATTCCAACTCAAGAAGGGATTTGCCCCTTTCGCGCATTGGCCGGTTCTGGGACATTTGAGATTGTGTATATAGATCCCAAGAAGTCCCTTCTTCTGCTCCCATGCAACTTTAATCTCGTGTTTAACCCACGGTCGCGTTGACGTGTCCGATCCGATCAGAACAACAACGCAGCGCTTGTACTTCATGTTTTCAGCAATCCAGTTCTCGATTGCGGCATCGCCCTTCCTTTTCAACTGTTCCCATTCGTTCGCCGAGACTGGCTCATCGCCGTCGATAACGCCCATGTTTCGGATCTGTTGAACTCGAAAGACGTCATTTCCATAGTGGAAACTGTAAAATACGGGCTCTCTTCTCAGTATTTGTGGCATTGTTATATCTTCCTTAGTTCGACAAGAGCCTCGATCGTGGTCTTCAGCTGCTCATCGAGAGTGCGCGATGGATCACCGAGTAGATCAAAATGATGTTTGAAAGCATGTGTAGCCTTTGGATAAAAAGTACCAAATGACGCTTTCACTCTCTCATACAGATCGCGCGAGACGAATTCGGTAAATCCAAGCGGCAGCACCCGAACTCCTTTGCTGTGTGCAATATCAAACTCCTCCATCATTCCGTTGGAACTCACGACGCTAGGAGGGGTGCCCTCAAGCTTGTTGCCGAACATGAATAGCGCCAGACCGGCAAAGTCAAGCATGTCCTGGCGATAGGCCGTCCAAAGTGCTTTGCCCATCGGCGACTGAGGGAACGGTCGAAGGACAAGTTGATCGGTGAGTCTACGCCGCTGAACGTGGTAGATCCGATGCAGAGCACCATCGATCACGGTGCTTCCGATTCCGACCCCCAGCCCGGTGACAATTCTAAAGTCGTGTTCTACAAGACCGGAACTCAGCTTGTGAACGAAGGAGAGCGCATCTGCAGCCGAGAATCGTCCATAGTCATGGGCAGCACCAGAAACAAAAACCGTTCGGCTCTTGTGCCGCGATTCGATAGCGCGAAGGACGCCAGTGATTTCATCGTACTCGTCGACCAAGACAGCGCGGATGTTGTAGCGGCTCAAATCGCGAATGAACAGGTCTTGTTTTGCAAGGCGATATTCGAGATCGCCGGGCTTGTCATCCTTCTGCGAACTCTCCCTGCGGACAAAGCAATAGTGCTTTCGTTGGTTATGTCCGTGCCGGGTATACATGCGGCCCAAAACGTAGTCTAGGTTGGGATCAGCGAAACTGAAGCCAATGAATAAGAACGTCTTGGACAGTAAATCTCCGGCTAGCGCAGTGAGAAAATCGGCCCTATCAATGTGATACCGCTCATAGTCTTCTTTGCAAAGCACAGCGTGCGCGGCATCCTGATAATCACCGTGCATCTTGTATACGATCGCATCGCGTCCGTGCAGCGTCTGAAGGAGCTGACTCGGAGCGTGCTTTACATCGGGCCGTTTCCCGCTCTCCAATAACGCTGTCTCGATGCAGCCGTCGTAGTTTGTAGTCCAATACGTCGCGATTGGCAGTCGCGCGAGAATCCGATGATTCTCGGTAATCTGCGCCTCACGCTGGGAGAATCCGTTCAGAATCGCCTGCGTCAGATCGTTGCGATTGCTGCTGTGATGATTCACGCTGTATTGAGCGAGCCTAACTAGGTCATGTTCGCGTTCGACATCAAGGCCCAACTCAAGTGCGAGGGGTTGCAGCAATCCTTTCCAATCTACGAAGCCTGCAGGGACGGATAGTCCTGCACCCGCAAAGATAGCTACGTTCTGCTCAGCCAATTCCATTGTGAAGTCGTTGACAAACTTATCAACTTTGACCGTTGCCATCCTTAAGTACCTTGCATCTCTTATGAATAGTTGCTGCGCATGTTTTAGCGCATGTCGCTGTTTTCGGAAGACTCAAAGAGACTTGGATCCACGGAGGCAATCAAGCAAGTCTGCCCATGCCTGCATCATTTGCTTTCGCTCGGACAACCTCTGGGCGCGGTTGTAAGCGGCCCTAACTTTGTTTCGCTCCGCATGCGCCAGTTGAAGTTCAATGACGTCTGGCGGAAAACCTTTCTCGTTCAACAGAGTGCTCGCCATCGCGCGGAAACCATGACCCGTCATCTGCTCCTTTGAATAACCTAGTCTACGCAGCGCAGTGTTAACTGTGTTGTTCGACATCGGTCTCGTTGCTGAAAGGAGCGACGGAAAAACATACTCACCACATCCTGTGAGTGCCTGTAGATCTTTCAGTATGGTCGCTGACTGGTAGGAGAGTGGAACAATGTGTTGTTGCCCCATCTTCATTCGTTCGCCGGGAATTCTCCACTCGCATGCGTGGAGGTCAAACTCGACCCATCGCGCGCCGCGAAGCTCACCAGGACGAACAAAGACAAGGGGAGCCAGCTTCAACGCCGCCGCCGTTATTGGTTGGCCTTCATAAGCATCGATCGCGCGAAGCAGGGCGCCGATCTCGACCGGATCTGTCAACGCAGCATGGCTCTTCGCAACCACGGGTACCAATGCGCCCCTGAGGTCCGACGAGATATCCCGCACAGCTCGCCCCGTAGCGATGGCGTACCGGAAAACCTGTCCGCATTTTTGCTTGGCTCGGTGTGCGCTCTCATGATGGCCGCGCGCTTCAATCTTCCGTAACGTGGCGAGCAATTCGGAAGCAGCGATGTCGCGGATGGGCCGACTGCCGATTTCAGCGAATATCTGTTCGAGCAACCACGTCGCCTTTTGTTGAGTGATGGCGGCCGTGGTCTTCGCGCGATGCGCCAACCATTCACGCCCAAGCGCCTCGAATGTCTCGGCCGAGGCGGCGCGCTCGGTCTTGCGCTGCAGGTTGGGGTCTACACCATCCGCGAGCAACCGCCGAGCCTCGTCGCGCTTCTCCCGAGCGCGCTGCAATGAGACGTCTGGATACGCCCCAAGCGACAGCAGCTTCTCAACGCCATTAACCCGATACCGAAACCGCCACAACCGCCCCCGGTATTGATCGGCGGAAGGAACGACAAGCAGGTACAACCCCCGCTCATCGAACAGTTTGTAAGGCTTTTCCCGAGGTTTGGCATCACGGACTCGAACCGCGGAGAGGGTCGGCATGTGGGGTACGCACTTTCGTTGAAAGTCGATATACCCCTACGAAATACCCCCGACCGTGCTAACCTGTCAACGACACACCAAGGACGCGAAAGGTCAGTTTCTGCTGTAGAAACAGGTACTTCCGAGACTCCAAAAGATCTTGTTGGACGTCGACGGAAGTAGGGGATCTGCCCGGAGCCGGACTCGAACCGGCATGGCCTTGCGGCCGAGGGATTTTAAGTCCCTTGCGGGTACTCCTAAGTTGCTGGTTCGGAAGGGATTTTAGCCCTCCTCAGAACCTTATGTGCAAGAAAATGTGCAAGTTTTCTTGGGAGTTTGCTGGGAAACGCTGCCTGTCACGACCCCAACCGAATCAGCCATGGAATGCGAGTTCCTCCGTCATTTGGTGTGCCCGGCGGGCGCCTTACGGGTCGCGGGACGGGCATTCCAGCGCTCATCGAGCGCTGCCGAGCCGTGGCGGCGGTGCGCTTCCTGATTCGTCGAATGGTTCCGGAGATGACCCGATCGCATATCGTCGGATGGCAACCGTCGCATCACCTATCAAATGTTGTCCCGACTGTCCGCGTGGTCGTTGCCACCGTGCGCGGCGACAAACATGGCGACTGCCGACCGGCAATAGGATTCGATTTCGTTATCGTCCTCTGCTCTCGCCTCATCGAAGCGGGCGATCATCAGGAGATCGGATCCCTTGAAAAGCGCGGCAAACAAGCGGGCGGAGCGGAGAGGATCGGGCACGTTCAGAAGCGCCTTCGCGTGCAACTGACGCAACAGGGCCTCGATTTGGGCGATGACATGGGCGGGGCCGGCTTCGTAATGGAGCTTGCTTAACGAGTTTTGATTCGTTCTGTCGGCCATGACCATGGCTTCGACACTGCGGACGTCTGATCTCAACAGCGTGCGAAGCAGTAATGATCCCACCCCAAACAGCCGATCTTCGACCGAACCATCGACGCCCTCAAGAAGGGTCTGTGGTGCAAACAACTGATGGCAGCCGGCCGCGATGGCCGCGCTGAACAGCGCCTCCTTGTTCTCGAAGTGCCGATAGATGCTGAGCTTGGATATCTTCGCTCGCTGGGCGACCTTGTCCAACGTCGTCGCTTGAAAACCCAACTCCACAAAGAGTTCGCGCGCGGCGTCGACGATCATTTGGCCAAGCGCCTCGTTGGCCGGCCGGCCGCGCCGGGCATGGCTGCTTTCGGTCACGACAATTACAGTCCTTGACAGTATCCTAATTCTTGAATTACGGTACCACGCAGTTTCTAAAATGCGCAAGCCAGCCCCAGCCCAACCCTCATCCACACGCGGAGTTCACCATGGATGACGTCATCATCATCGGCGGCAGCTTTGCCGGTCTCGCCGGCGCCCTGCAGCTCGGCCGTGCCCGCCGCAAGGTCACCGTTCTCGACACCGACCTACCGCGCAACCGCTTCGCTGGCCACTCGCATGGCCTGCTCGGCCACGATCACAAGCCGCCGCTGAACATCCTGGCCGAGGCGCGGCGGCAGCTGGCGCGTTATCCCACGATCAGGCTGGTCAATGCCCGGGCTGACACCGTCTCCGGCGTCATCGACCAATTCTCCGTCCTCACTGGCGATGGCGGAAGCCTTGGGGCGCGGCGCGTGATCCTGAGCTATGGCGTCGCCGACCAGATGCCTGATGTTCCGGGCTTTGCCGAATGCTGGGGCACGTCCATCGTGCCATGCCCCTATTGCGACGGCTTTGAAGTCGCCGGCCAGCATTGGGGCCTCGTCTGGTCCGGCCCGCAGTCGCACCAGTCTGTCAGGCTGTTCCACGATTGGACTGACAAGTTGACTGTCTTCGCCGATGGTCATGACATTTCGCCCGATATCCAGGCCGACCTGGCGCGTCGCAAGATACCTGTCGTCGATGGGCGGATCGTCGAGATCGCCCATCACAAGGGCCATATCGCCACCGTCAATCTCGATACCCGCCGCAATATCGCGGTCGACATCCTATTCGCCCATCCGCGCAACAAGCCGTCCGCGAGCCTGCATGAATCACTGGGCCTCGCCACGGTCGATACGCCCGTCGGCATCGCCCTCAAGGTCGACGAGCGCCGCCAAACCAACATACCGGGCATCTACGCCGCCGGCGACCTCACGACGCCCTTCTTGCCCTCGGTCACCCAGGCATCATCGCAGGGCGCGATGGCGGGTATCTTCGCCCAGCAATCGATGCTGGTTTGAGAGCACAGATTCCCTTCTCCGGTGCGTTAAGAACGAATCAGAACAAGGAGATGGCATGGCAGAGCAAAATCCCTATCGGGTCGCCGATTGGAATGAGCAAAGCGGGGAGCGCTGGGTCGCTTACCAAGCCCGGCTCGACGCCATGCTCGCGGTGTTCGGCCATGCCGCGATAGAAGCCGCCGCGCCCGCGGCGGGCGAGCGCGTGCTGGACGTTGGTTGTGGCGCGGGCGCGTCGAGTCTGGCTCTGGCCGCCCGCGTCGGCGCGGCGGGCCAAGTGCTGGGCGTGGACATATCCGAACCGCTGATCGCCCGAGCGCGCGCGGCTTGCGCGACAGGATAAGCAGGTCCTGTTCCGGGTCGCCGACGCCAGCAGCGCCGAACTGCCAGAAGGGGCGTTCGACATCCTGTTCTCGCGTTTCGGGGTGATGTTCTTCGACGATCCGACAGGAGCGTTCGTCCATCTGCGCCGCGCGCTTCGGCCGGGCGGGCGGGTCGCTTTCGTCTGCTGGCGTGGCGCGGCGGAGAACGATTGGGTGCGCCTGCCGATGGCCGCGATCAAAGGCATCGTCCCGCCGACGGCGCCGCCCGATCCCGAAGCGCCCGGCCCATTCTCGTTCGGCGACCAGGGGCGGGTGGCTCGCATCCTGCCAGCGGCCGGCTTCACCGATATCGCTTTCGCGCCCTTCGATGCTTCCGTCCCGTTTGGCGAGGGCGCGACGCGGGACGCGGCGATCGACGACGCGGTGAAGATGACATTCGAGGTTGGCCCGCTGTCGCGCGCTCGCTGATCAGCCCGACGACATACGCGCCCGCGCCTCGGCCGCGGTTCGTGCCGCCTTCGCCGGCCTCCCCGGTGAGCGGTCGGTGATGATCGACGGCGCGGCGTGGATCGTCACCGCGCGCAATCCGGCAAGCTGACAGGGATTAGCAGCGAAGACGCCCCGCTTGGTGGATGGGGCGTCTTTGGAAGTCAATTTTCTCGACTCGATGGACCCATACGCACCGGCAGGCAAGTCCCCCGTCCACGGCAGCGACCGGTCCTATCATGTGTCCGGAAACATCCTGAAAAGCCCGTCAGACTCGACAAACCTCCAGACACTACCAACCTTCGCAACCTTTACGATCAACTAAAGAGTTGGCGGGGTGAGCCACTGGCTCGCCCCGCCGCTTCGGACTGGACGGGCATGATGCCATTCTTCCCGCCTACACCAGAAGGTGCGCGCTGCATCCTAACTGGCCGGCTCTGATTCGAATGCTCTGCGCTAATGGAAGAGCCGGAGGTCGTCCATGGTCTTCGAGCCTTTCCCGGTTATTCGCGCAGGTCCGGCCGAGGCTGTGAGTCGTCGAACACCGTTGACCATCTCTGAATCGGCACTACCTGCGCGCACAGCCTTGCGGACTCACGCGGCTCGGTGACTCGGCTCGATGCGCGGCAGCCCTTGCTTGATCTGACACTCGATCTCGAGCTGGTCGAGCCACTCGCCGGGTGTCAGGCATGTGTCCAACACGAGACACTGCCGTTTAACAGTAGCAAAGTCTCCAGGGGTGAGATGTGGCATGAGCAGAAGCCGATTTTCCCACTTCTCCCGCGTTTCAGCATCGATGCCGCCCACTGCCTCGGAGAGGCCGGCCTCAGACAGGAACATCCTCCAGCGTTGGCCGGCATCCAGCTCCCGAAATTCGATTTTGAAGGTGAAGCGGCGCAGCGCCGCTGCATCGAGATCACGGAAGAGGTTCGTCGCAACCACGACGATTCCCTCGAAGCGTTCCATCCGCTGCAGCAACTCGCTTGTTTGAGTGACTTCCCAACTGTGCTGAGCGCGCTCACGGCTGCGCAGAAGGCTGTCGCCTTCATCAAAAAAGAGGATGGCGTCATCGGCGGCGGCCTGCTCGAAGGCAGCGGCAATGTTCTTTTCCGACTCACCGAGCCATTTGCTCAGCAGCGTGGAGGCGCTTTTGCTGACCACGGGCAGATTGAGCTGGCTTGCGAGGTATTCCGTGAACTGAGTTTTGCCGGTACCGGGCGGGCCATAAAGCAGCACAGATCCCTTGGGTCTGCGGCGGAAGCTGTCCAGAATCTGTTGCGGGCTGAAGCGGCCAGAAGTGTTCAGGTATTCGAGCGAGTAGCCGGTGACGGAGGGCATGAAGGCGTGAGTGAGCTCCCTGGATAGCGCCTTCTGGCTGCGCCGCAGTGCCTGAACCATCGCATGATCACGCTCTGCCTTTGTGTTGGCATTGACGAGTCGGGCAGCTCTGACTGCTGATTCGAGCTGTGCGCCCGAGATGCCATCGAGCGCCATGATCTGTTCCGCCGCGATCTTACTCAGGCGCATCTTTCGCAGCCGTTTGCGAATAGCCAACACCTGCACTTCACGGGCCGCTCTCTTCAGCGGTGCATGAAATACGAACCGCGCGACCGTGTCATCCGGCAATGCCGCAATCTTCGAGGTGATCCACAGCCCGGGAACCCGGTTTGTCGCCAACAGATTCTCATCGAAGGGCAGGCATTCTTCCTCTGCCAGATCGATCCCGAAGAGGCTCCGAAAGAAGTCGGAAGGCGCGGTCTGCAGCACCTCTGATGGACGCTCAACGACTAAGACCGCTGGCGAGTCCTTGGCCGCCAGCAATTGGAATGCCACAAAGGTCAAAGAAGGCAGCACCGCGCGCGGAGCGTCCTCGAACCGACGCATTCTCCAAGGGGTCCGCGCCGAGCCTGCCACGATTTCGTGCAGTAACCGGCGCTTGTCCAGGGCGACCTCACCGTAGAGCAACAAATTGACTCCAGGTTCGTTGGCATTTCTCAGCAAGCGGACCGCCAGTGCCAGATCCTCTTCGAGCAAGCGGGCAGGGCGGCCTGACCCGACCTCATCTTGTAAAGGCTCCAAGAGAGCATCAATGAGGGAGTCAGACCCTGCAAGGAGGTCCACCCAAAAGGCAGGGACTCGCGCGAGCTCGGCTCGTCGCCCCGAGGTTTGCAACAACCCACTCAGCCGCAAAGGTGAGCGGGGTCGCAAGGCGCTGGCCAGCTCCTCAGTCGTAGTGTTGAATAACACTGTCCACAACACACGAGCGCTCCAGCGATCGCCCGCAAGCTGCTCGAAAATTGAGCTCAATTCATTCGAAATAGCGGTCAGGAACGCGAAGGACAGGATATCTCGCTCGAGCGGTGAGAGCCTGATGATTCGGCCGAGCTCGTCAACTCGGGCCGCGAACGGCGAGAGCGCTTCGAGAGAAGAGCCCGTCAAATCCATTGCCGTAGAGATCTCGGTGAGAGTCTGTTCAGCTATTGCGGTGAATTCTTCCGGGTTGCGATTTACCCACTCGTGGACTGCATAGCCTTCCAACACGAGTCGCGCATCTGCCGCATTGGCGCGGCCCGAGAACCTGTAATTGACCTGCGACAGGAGTTTCAACATCCGCTCGAGCGACAAGCGCTTCGCGCGCTCAGTTTCTTGAATTGATGTCACAGATGCCGGCCAACTGATGCTAGTGCCGATTGAGGCATACCAGACAGCGAAGGCCATAGGGTCCGTGCGCAGTGCTCGTGAGAGGGTCGTATCGACTGCGATACGCAGCAGCCAGACTACCGATTGCGGTATCGATATGCCGAGTTGGTTGGACATCTGATTCGAGTTGTTTATTGAAAAGGAGTGTCATCATATCCTGACATATCGCGTCGTCAATGTGGGAAATGCAATGAAGTTATTGATTCATGCGCAACAGAGACGAATTGAATACGCACTCTGACAATGACCATTCACGCTACGTCCTTTTGTGACGTCGAGTCCAGACGTTATTAATGTGCTGTTCGCCGCCACGCGTGCCGTTCGCGGTACTCACCCATCGACAGCTAACCACTCGTGCCATGGCTCCTCAAAGTCTCGACTGTTGTCAGTTGAGTGGTGGGCCATGCATAGAGAACGCTGGACGCTGAGTCCCCGCCTGGGCGGAACGTTCGACGAGTTCCTCAGGGAAGAGGGAATGTACGAGGCCATCCAGACAACCGCGATGCGCCGCATCCTGGCAATGCAACCGGACGGAACGGCCGTTGGAAAGTTGATAGACCAGAGGAGGACCGTCGATGGTGTTCGACCATTTCGGGCGCGAGGAGGAATCGTCACTAACGAGTTGATTGACGAGCTGCGCGAAGCCGGCGTCTCATGAGTCCACTGATGAGCCCATCGCTGGGTAGGCGCAACCTCCCCAGCGGCATTAGCATTCAGCGAGTGCCTGATGGCATTGCCACTAGGTAAGGAGCTGTGATAACAGAATGATTTCAATTCCCAGTCCCTGAGCAGCCGTCCATCGCCCGGACAGTGACCTTCTGGCGAGCTTTTCACTCATCACGTCGAAATTACCGTTGCAGACGGGGTCTCGGTCATCGCAGGATGCATGCCCGAGTTACATTCGGGTGAGCACTTGAACCGCCGTACGCTTTCGATTTTGGCCGCGCGACTGATCCTGATCGGCGCTGCCGGACTTCCGCCTGCTACGCTCGGCGCCGGCGTCGACGAGTCTTCTTTCCAGCCCATCGGTGGGATCGATCAGTGGCTCAGCATTCGTGGCGCAGATGCACGTAATCCTGTGATATTGGTGGTTCACGGTGGACCCGGCGAATCGCAATGGCCGGTGGCTGACATGTACCGTTCATGGGAGACGGCATTCACCGTCGTCCAGTGGGACCAGCGTGGTGCCGGTCATACGTACGGCCGCTACGGCGCGAAAACACCGGAGGTCACTCTGGAAAGAATTGCAAACGATGGAATTGAGGTTGCGCAGTATCTGCTTCGTAGACTGCACAAAAGCAAAATAATCGTGCTGGGGCACTCGTGGGGGTCGATTGTTGGTGTGAGGATGATGCAGCTTCGGCCTGGGCTATTTGCAGCTTATGTTGGGACAGGGCAGGTTGCAAGTTGGAAAGAGTCTGTCGAAATGCAATTTGAATTGCTGCGAGAGAAGGCGCAGCGGGAAGATGACCAGACATCCATAAAACAGTTCAACGACATCGGCAAGCCCGATCCGACCAATGCCCAGCAGTATTTTACGTTCAGCAAAGGTCTACGCGCCGCTATGGCGCCCTCCGATCAGGCATGGTTGCAGTCTTTGCGCGACAGGGCAAGCACGTTGATGGCTGGCGACCGCCATAACTTTCAGAACGTTCTCGATGGGATGGACTTCAGTTCGAAGCAAGTGCTGTCGGACCAGATGAGTACAAACCTACGGGCGACAGCTGGCAAGATTGACACGGCCTTCTTCGTAATTCAGGGTCGGGAGGATGTAGTCACCCCTACGAAGGCGGCAATTGACTATTGCGAGCATGTCGAGTCACCTCACAGGTATTGCAATGAAATTCCAGACGCCGGTCACTTCGCATTCATGACCACACCTGCTGCCTTTCTATCTGAACTAACCGACAAAGTGCGGCCGGTCGCAATTGCGCGAGGCGCCTGAGATCATCGCGGCTTTTCCATGTAGATCGCGAGCGAGCCTGCTGCCAATCGCGGCGCCTTTTGCCGACCATGATCCGAGACGACCGTTCGCGAGTTCCTTACCGATAACATGACTTCTCAATTCTACGTTCCGACCCACACAACCTATTTCTCAGGTTATCTGGATGCCGTCGGCCGGCACTTCACAGACGAAAAACGGCTGTGCGCGCTGTCCATCGCTCTCATGCCGTCAACAGCTTTTGACGGGCTCGCAGTTCTTTCTGCTACGCCCGTGGAGAAAATGATTAGGGAATTCGAGCGCGACATTGCTGACTTTCTCAACATCGATCCGCGGAGTCGGCTCGTTTTCTACCTCATAGAATACTTCGCTTGGTACGAAGAGTTCTCCGCTACGTGCGTTTGCGAAAAGCTTCAGTTCGGAGGGGAAGACAATTTCTCACGCCACTTTGCCTATCGGCTCTGCGTCGATCATCGGTATGAGGTTATATTTTTGGCCTATGGGAGGAATCACGGAAACAGCAACTTGTAATTCCGCAGGTCTTCTTGAAAAGCATTGCAGCGAGACAGTTGTTCGCGCACGTCCCACCGAGGCTGTGCATAACCGAACGCCGCCGACCATCTTTGGATGCGGCTCAAAGCTGCGATGAGTGGCTGTGGCTCCCGGTGATGGCTCAGTGCCTTCAGGGGCAACAGATAGTCCTCTCTATAAACAGTGGGAATCATGATGCGACTGAGCTTCTGCGCACTCAGCATACAATTCATTACCAGCCGTGCTGTGCGGCCATTGCCGTCAGTGAACGGATGAACCTCCGTTACCACAAACATTGCCATGATCGCCTGCGCTAACGGATGTGCGAGGGCATTGATGCGGACAAATCCCTCACGCAGAGTGCCCGGTACCAGTTCCGGAAGGACAAACAATGTGCTGCCTGCCTGATTAGGTTTGTCCTTCCATTCACCGGGTCTTTTGTCGAGGCGACTTTGCATGACAAGCGCGTTGACACTACGCAGCCAGAGAAGGAAATCATCAGCACTGCGTGGTGGCTGATCACGCCAGGGCGGCAGGGCTGCGGCGTTGAATGTGCCCAGGACGTCGTGTGAATCTTCGCTGCGGTTTTCCACGATCTGTCCGTGGAAGACGATGTCTTCGGCTTCCTCAACGGTGAACGTCGTACCCTCGATGTAGTTCGAGAAATAGGCTTCGAAGAAAGCGAAGTTCTCGCGTGCAGCACCGGACGACGCCGGATCCGGGAGTTCCGGCAACGAGCTGCGATTGAGCTCGGTGAAGAGCGCCTCGAAGATCTCCAGGCGGTGTGGATCGTAGGGTCTGCCCGCGGCGCGTGCCAGCGCCTGTCGTGCTGTCAGATGCTTTGCTGCCTGGGTGCCCAGTAAGGCGCCGATCAGCGTATCCAGGCGCTTGAACTGCGAGTTGTAACCCAGCCGCTCTGCGACGTCGCGCGCGTGATCGCGAAGCTGATTCAGACGGCGCTCGCCCCCGACCATCAGCACGCGATCGAGCGCAGCCTCGAGGGCTTCCTGGGGCAGCACGTGCGCGGACCAACCTCGTCCACGGGTCAAGTTCTCGAGGTAGCGCCGCGGGTCGCTCGCCAGAAATAACGTTCCATATGGCGTGTCGCTCGTGGGCGGGACTGTTTGTGGCCCCTCGCCCGGAATGACTTGTACTGTCAGACCGGGAAGCTTCAAAGTTCGACGCGTCTTTCCTCGCGTAATCGAGAGCGAACCCTCGTGCGGCTTTCCATCGAACGCCGAACGGTGAGAGATCACACCGCCAGGCAGGAGATGTCCAACAATGGGTTGCCAGTGACGAAGGACTATCGCTTCCAGCGGAGCGTCGAGGTTAGAAGTGTAGACGCCAGCGTGCAGGCGGCGCAGAGTCCCATCTGAAGCCAAACGACGTATTCGTCGGGCCGCGGCCGGGTCACTCTCATCGACGATGACGAGCTCAGGTAGCTTGTCCGAATTGAAGGGAATTGAGGGCGCCGAGGACTGCACAATGTCCGAATTTTAGCTGATTCTCGGCTAAGATGTCCGAAAACTAGAGAATAGTTTGGTGCCCGGAGCCGGACTCGAACCGGCACAGCCTTGCGGCCGAGGGATTTTAAGTCCCTTGCGTCTACCGATTTCGCCACCCGGGCCTAATCTGCGGTGCGCCCCGCTTGCGGGGCCGCGATTCTATCGCAGATTCGACAAAAAGCACGGTGTTGACGCTGCGAGTAGACACCCTTACTTATGGCCATAAGCCACTGAATTTGCGAGACTCGCGCGCCATTGTTCAGCCCGTTTTGTGTCGCCAATGCCCGAGCGTCGCCTGCAAGCCGAGAATCTGCACCTGTGGAGGGGTGATCGCCACGTCCTCAAGGGTGTCCGGTTTGTGGTGAACGCCGGCGAATGCCTTCAGATCACCGGGGGCAATGGTGCCGGCAAGACCAGCCTCCTGCGGACCCTGAGTGGCATCATGTACCCGGAAGAGGGCTCCATTACCTGGTGCGGAAGCGATATCCGTAAGGATCTTCAGGCGTATCACGGCGATCTAGCCTATATCGGTCACGAACCTCCATTAAAGCCCGACCTGACCGCCACAGAAAACCTGCTTTACTGGGTGGGTATCAGGCGTCGGCTCGATAAAGAAGCCATCGAACGCGAACTGGACCGAATGGGTGCCGATCAGTGGCGAAGTCGCCCAATCCGCACCTTATCCGCAGGGCAAAAGCGCAGGGTCGCCCTGGCCGGGCTCCTTCTAATGGCGGCGCCGCTGTGGCTGCTGGACGAGCCCACAACCAATCTCGACACGGCAGGTCAAAAGCTGGTCGGCGCTCTCATCGAAGAGCATCTGGCCGGAGGTGGCTTGGCCGTGGCGGCCATCCACCATGAGCTCGAAGTCTCCTCAGCGGTCATCAGACGGCTGGAGCTGTCATCGAAGTGAGTACGTCCGTCTCAGTGATCGAAGAAGCGAGCACGGGCACCTCGGCGCTGGAAGCAGCACGCCTCACGCTCGCCCGCGACATTCGGCTCGCGTTTCGCAAGCGTGGGCAGCTCGTCCAGCCGTTGGCTTTTTTCGCGATTGTGACGACGTTGTTTCCGCTGGGAATTTCGCCGGAATTGTCGCGCTTGCGCGACGTGGCGCCGGGTGTGTTGTGGGTGGCCGCCTTGTTATCCTCACTGCTCGCGCTCGAGTTTCTGTTTCGCGACGACGCGCAGGACGGCACACTGGAGCAGCACGTTCTGTCGGGCCAGTCATTGACGTGGGTGCTGTTTGCCAAGACAGTGGCACATTGGCTTCTGACGGGCCTGCCGCTGGCCTTGATGGCGCCTCTGGCCGCATTGTCGCTGGGGGTGCCGGTGGCCTCGGTTGGCGGGATCGTTGCTTCGGTTGCGATTGGCAGTGTGGCGTTGAGTTTGATCGGCTCGGTGGGCGCGGCGTTGACTCTGGGAGTCAAGCGCAGTGGCGCGCTGATCTCGTTGTTGACGTTGCCGCTGTCGATGCCCGTGTTGATTTTCGGTGCGCGTGCCACGGAGCTGGCCATCAAAGGCGAAGGGTTCGCTCCGCCGCTCTACCTGCTCGGGGCACTCGCGGTTCTCGGAATAACCCTCGCGCCTTTGGCGGCCGCCGCGGCTGTGCGTATCAGCTTGGAGTAAACATGGCCTGGACGTGGTTTCATCGGCTCGGCTCACCGCCCTATATCTACGGGCTCGCGGCGCGCCTGACTCCGTGGTTTGCATGGACCGCGGCGCTGTGCATTCTCGCCGGGACCTACGGCGGCCTGGTCACGGCGCCGGCGGATTACCAGCAGGGCGATGATTTCCGCATCATCTATGTTCATGCGCCCACGGCGTGGATGTCCCTGATGGTCTACACAACCATGGCCATTTCGGCCGCTGTTGGTTTGATCTGGCGGATCAAGGTGTCGCACGCGGTCGCGGCGGCCTGCGCGCCCATCGGCGCCTCGTTCACTCTGGTGGCGCTCGTCACGGGCTCCCTTTGGGGTTATCGGATGTGGGGTACGTACTGGGAGTGGGATCCGCGCCTGACCTCGGAGCTCATTCTGTTTTTCCTGTACCTCGGTTACATGGGTCTGCGGTCTTCAATCGACGACACGCAAAGAGCAGATCGGGCCAGCGCCGTATTGGCGGTAGTCGGTGTCGTCAACGTGCCCATCATTCATTTTTCCGTGATGTGGTGGAACTCGCTGCACCAGGCGCCGTCTGTCATGCAGTTGGCTGCACCCACCATGCCCGCATCGATGCTGAGCCCGCTGCTGCTCATGCTTCTCGGGTTCACCCTGATGTTTGCAGCTCTCCTGCTGGTGCGCATGCGGGCAGAAATTCTGAGCAGGGAACGGGGCGCGGCCAACTGGATCAGGGAGGCCGTGGCCTCGTGAGTGAATTTTTGAACATGGGCGGTTACGCGGCCTACGTGTGGCCCGCCTACGGACTGACATTCGTGGTGATTGTCTGGAACATCATCTGGGCGCGCCGCCTGCTCGCCCGTTCCCGCGAAGAAGCTCGACGCAGGCTGGCGATGCGAGGAGAGGAAGCATGACGCCGCGACGCAAGCGGATGACGTTGGTTTTCGGGATCGTTGCGGGCGTGAGCGTCGCAGGGGCGCTCGCGTTGAACGCCTTCCGGCAGAACGTTACCTTCTTTTTCGATCCAACCGCCGTCACCGCGGGGCAGGTAAAAGAAGGGCAGCGCTTCCGCCTGGGCGGGATGGTGACCCAGGGGAGTGTCAAACGCGCTCCGGGCAGCCTGGAGGTCCATTTCGTAGTGACCGATCTCAAGAACGAGATTCCGGTCACCTACACAGGCGTTTTGCCGGATCTGTTCCGCGAAGGGCAGGGTGTCGTCGCCCACGGCAGAATGTCAGGGAATACCTTCGTGGCGGACGAAGTCCTGGCTAAGCACGATGAGAAATACATGCCGCCCGAAGTGGCCAAATCGTTGAAGAAACACCAGGGTGAGACCGCCGCGGCTCCCGCCCCAGGAGCCACCTGATGCTTCCCGAGTTAGGACACTTCGCGCTCATCCTGGCAATGTTGCTGGCGGCGTTGCAGGGCTTCTTTGGTATCGCAGGCCCCGCGCTGGGCCGTGATCGCTGGACCGCCGCCGTTACACCGGCCGTGGCAGGTCAGTTTGTCATGCTCGCCACCTCAGTGGCCTGTTTGATCGCCTCGTTTGTAGATAACGACTTTTCCGTTCTCTATATCGCCGAGAACTCAAATTCGGCGCTCCCGCTGTTCTACCGGGTGACGGCAATGTGGGGCGCCCACGAAGGCTCCCTGCTTCTATGGGTCTTCCTGTTGGGATGTTGGACCGTAGCTGTCGCCATCGGCGTGTCGAGGCTGCCGCGCCGTTTTGCCGCCCGCGTGCTCGGTGTGCTGGGTGTCGTCAGCTTTGGATTCCTGTTATTCATGCTGGCTACGTCAAATCCCTTCCTGCGGCTGGATCCGCCCGCACCGGACGGACGCGACCTGAATCCCATCCTCCAGGACCCGGCTCTCGCGATTCATCCTCCGATTCTGTACACGGGTTATGTGGGATTCGCGGTGGCGTTTGCGTTCGCTTGCGCGGCCATGCTCGAAGGCAGGATGGACCAGATGTGGGCCCGCTGGACCCGTCCGTGGACGACAGCCGCCTGGGCTTTCCTGAGTGTCGGAATCGCGCTCGGCAGTTGGTGGGCCTACTACGAGTTGGGGTGGGGCGGTTACTGGTTCTGGGACCCGGTGGAGAACGCTTCGTTCATGCCGTGGTTGGTGGGAACCGCGCTCATTCATTCCCTGGCGGTCACCGACAAGCGGGGACTCTTCAAGAGCTGGACACTGCTGCTGTCCATCCTGGCTTTTTCACTGAGCCTGTTGGGTACGTTCCTGGTGCGCTCGGGAGTGCTCGTGTCCGTGCACTCCTTCGCCGCCGACCCGACCAAGGGTATTTTCATTCTGGTTTTCCTGTGCGTGATGATTGGCGGGGCGTTGACGCTGTATGCGTGGCGTGCTCCGTTGCTCAAGTCGCAGGCCGGGTTTGACCTGGGCGCGCGTGAATCCTTCCTGCTCTTCAACAATATTTTGCTGGTCATTGCGGCCGCCACTGTATTGGGCGGCACCCTGGCACCGCTGATCAGCGATTCGCTGAACCTGGGGACCCTGTCGGTGGGAACCCCCTATTTCAACCCGACATTCATGTTGTCGATGCTGCCGCTCACGGCTCTTCTGTCCGTGGGTATACACGCCAACTGGAAGAGGGGGCGACTGAGTGACAGCACCCGCACGATCCTCATCACCTTGATCATCGCCGTCACCACCGCGGTCATCCTGGTTTATGGGGTGTACTCGAACGGCAAGGTGTTGAGCCCGGTCGCAGCCACGCTCGGCGTGTGGATCATCATCTCTTCGCTCATTGATCCGATCGACCGCATGCGCCGCAAGCTGTCCCTGCCGCGCAGCGTCGTGGGCATGGCTGTCGCGCATGTCGGCCTCGGCATGTTTGTGCTGTCAGTGACAACCGTAGAGTCATTCACTCTCGAGCGCGACGTTGCCCTCGGTGTCGGTCAGCAAACCACCGTGGGTAACTACGAGTTCCGTTTCCAAGGCGTCAAGGCCATCGAGGGCGACAATTACAACGGGGTCGAGGGAACCGTCGTAGTTACACGCCACGGTGTCCCAATTTCTGTGGTGTATCCGCAGAAGCGCCAGTACTGGGTTCAGCGCCAGGTGACGACCGAGGCGTCGATCGAAATGCATCACGGCAGCAACGTCTTTGTCGCTTTGGGTGATGATTTGGGCGCGGGCAAGTGGAGTGTCCGGTTCCAGATCCGGCCGCTCGTCAACTTTCTGTGGCTCGGCGCCTTCATCATGGCGTTGGGAGGTGGGATCTCCGCCACTGACAAGCGGTACCGCATCGCGAAAGAGGCCACCGCACCCGTTGCCGCTCCCGGAGGAGTCACCGCAGGATGAATCGTTTTCTCATCCCCCTGGGAGCGTTTGTGCTGCTGGCGATTGTGCTCGCCGTGGGCCTCAAACATTCGCCCGAGAAGGGGATCATTGCCTCACCCCTCATTGGCAAGCCGGCGCCGGTGTTCACGACGACGCTGTTGAATGACACCAGCGCGAAGTTTGATTCGGCCGAGTTCAAAGGCCATTGGACTCTGTTCAATGTGTGGGGAACCTGGTGCTTCGCATGCCGAGATGAGCACCAGGCATTGCTGGATATCGCCAAGCGCAAGGAAGTCCGTATGGTCGGACTCGACTGGAAGGACGAGGACCCAACGGCCACCCAGTGGTTGCAGGACCAGGGGGGCAACCCGTTCGATGTGATCGCAACCGACCACGACGGCCGGATCGCTGTCGATTGGGGTGTCTATGGTGCGCCGGAAACATTCCTGGTCAATCCGCAGGGCGTCATTGTCCACAAGTACGTGGGCGCTTTGACAATGGAGGCATGGGAAAGAGAGTTCCTGCCGAGGATCAACGCGAAGTCATGACACGCTACTTCGTAACCTCGATCCTCGTCTGTCTGCTCGCCGCCAGCCCTGTCAGCTATGCGGTCGACACGACCCAGATGCCGACCCCGGAGCTGCAAAAGCGCTATCTCGGCCTGACCCACGAGCTTCGTTGCATGCAGTGCCAGAACGAAGCCATCGCCGACTCTCCCGTCAGCCTCGCGGCAGACCTGCGGCGCCAGGTGGCAGAGATGTTGAATGCCGGCAAGTCCGACGATGACGTGCGCAATTACATGGTCGCGCGCTATGGCAACTTCATCCTCTTCAGGCCACCCGTATCGACCAAGACCATCTGGGTGTGGGCAACACCCGGTATCCTGCTGTTGATCGGGGCGGCCGTAGCCGTACGCATCACCAGGCAGCGCGCCGCCCTGGTGGACCAGGACAATGAGCCTGTTGAAGAGGACATCCGCTCCTCATGACCACATTTGTTCTGCTGGCCGCCGTGCTCACCATAGCCGGCGTCGCGTTGATTGCCGTCCCGCTGCTGAAGAAGAAGCCAGTCGAGTACTCACCCGCGCCCTGGGCTGCCCTGATTGCCGCTGGTGTGCTCGTGATCGGCTCCGCGGTGTTGTATGTCCGGATGACCAACTGGTCGTGGAACCCGAAGGCCACGGAAGACACCCCGCAGACCATGGTTGCGCGTCTCGCGCGCAGGCTCGAGCAGAACCCCGACAACCTCGAAGGTTGGTTGATGCTGGGCCGCTCCTACACTCAACTGCAGGAGTTCCAACTGGCCACGCGCGCTTTTCAGCGCGCCGACCGTCTGGCGGGTGGCAAAAGCGCTGAAGCATTGATCGGCGAGGCAGAAGCGCTGGCGCGCAATGATGAAGCCGAATTGGACGGGCGCGCGGCCAGGCTCATCGAGCAGGCGCTCGCGGTCGATCCCAACTCGGGCAAGGCGCTGTTCTTCGGCGCGGCGGTTGCCATGCGCAAGGGCGAGCTGCCGCTGGCCAAGGAGCGATTCACAAAGTTGCTGGCGCTCGATCCACCGGACAACATCAAACCGCTGATACAGAAGCAGATCGACCAGATCGATCAACAGATGGCCGGCGGCGGCCCCACACTCGCCGCGGGACCTGCTGGAGCTGCCGGAGCCGCAGGAGCTGCCGGACCAACGGGGGCCTCGAGACCAGCAGGGGCCGCGGGGTCAGCAGGGACCGCGGGGTCAGCAGGGACCGCGGGGTCAACGGCAGCAGCGGGATCGGCAGGAGCCGCAGGGGCCGCCCCCGCCGCGACAACCGCCGCAAGCGTTCGCATCAACGTATCCCTCGCCCCCACTCTCGCCCAGTCCGCTTCGGGCTCCTCACCATTGTTTGTGTTTGTCCGCGATCCGAGCCGACCCGGCCCCCCTTTGGCGGTCAAGCGCCTGGAGAGTCATTTTCCTCAAACCGTTGAGCTCACGACTTCTGACTCGATGGTCCCGGGACGCGTCATTGCGGCAGGGCAGAAGGTACAGGTGGTTGCGCGCATCGCCCGTTCGGGCAATCCCGTGGGGGCCAGTGGCGATCCGATCGGCGAGTCAGCCTACCAGGTGGGCCGCGATGGACTGGTCAACATCGTAATCGATCACGTCATGCCCTAAAGTTGCCGGATGAATGGCCCGGTCTCTTTGCATTTCACGGCGGCGCCTGCGATTGCTCCGGCGTACCTGAAAATCCTGCTGGCACGCAAGCCCTCGTTCGCGAGCGGCGGCGTGCCGCGGATCGAGGCGGTGCTCGATGGTTTCACCATCAATCCACGGCATCTCGCGCGATATCGGCGTGTGTGCGGCGATCGTGACGCGACAGAGTTGCCCATCACCTATCCCCACGTGCTCGCGGCTCCCTTGCATCTTGCGATGCTCGCGTGCGAAGCGTTTCCTGTCAGTCTGTTGGGCGTAGTCCACACCCGCAACCGGATCACTCAGCTCCGGCCGTTACGAACAGATGACACAGGTGAAATCCATTCATGGATGGAGGGCCATCGCGAGACCGCGCGCGGCCAGGAGATCGATCTGCAGACTCAACTGAAAGTTGGTGGACAGCCGGTGTGGTCGGAGACCTCGACGCTGCTCGCGCGGCGCGCCGAGGGTCACCGGCCCCCTCGTACGAGAGAGGGCGGACTTCCCCAACTGGATGTGCCGCCGCGGCAGGATGTCAGCACGAGCACTTTTGTAGTATCACCGGGTGTCGGAAGGCAATACGCGTGCGTCTCAGGCGACTTCAACCCGATTCACATCATGGATGTGACGGCACGATTTTTCGGCTTTAAACGCGCCATAGCGCACGGCATGTGGTCGCTCGCGCGTTGCGCCGCCGAAATCGGCGCACCCACGTTTTCACGGCCCTGCACGCTCGATGTGGCGTTCAAGCGACCCATTGCATTCCGCGCCCGCACCGTCCTCGAGAGTTGGATGGCCGATCGGCGCATGGGCTTCAGTCTGCGCGACTCGGAAATTCCCCGTGATCATCTGCTCGGAACCATAATCCGCTCAAACTGATTTCTTTCCTGCTCCTTTCGCACGCGTCAATTAATTGGCGAGTTGTTTGTCCGGGCCGCGGTCGCGGCATGGGTCTTGCTGCTACTCGCGTGCTCGCTGGGTTGAGCGAGCCCGATGTAGTTATTGTGGAGGAGAGTAGTAATGGCTCAGGCACCAACTCAGGACGGCCGCACTTCAAACCGCGGATTTGCGTCAATGAACGCGGAGCGTCAACGGCAGATCGCCAGCATGGGCGGTAAGGCCGTACCGGATGAGAAGAGAAGCTTCTCGCAGAACCGCCGACTCGCCGCTGAGGCGGGCCGCAAAGGCGGTCAGAGCGTTCCCGGTTCCAAGCGCAGTTTCTCGCAAAATCGCGAGTTAGCCGCTGTCGCAGGCCGTAAAGGCGGCCAAAGCGTTCCAGACGAGAAGCGGAGCTTCTCGCAGAATCCGGAGCTCGCCGCGGAGGCGGGTCGCAAGGGCGGACAGGCCAGCCATGGTGGTGGCAGCGCCGACGGTCAGGCCAAAGTGGCCACGCCAAAAGGCTCTGATACGCAGGGTGAGGCATAAGGAAAGGCGGTCTGCACCCCGATCCTACGGCGGGGACTGTCTATCATGACAGTCGCCGCGGGTGCGCGCGCGCATCCGATTTATTGCAAAGATTACCTTGGGCGTTGCAGAAATTGCGCGTTCCGCGGCCCATGTCCGAGATTGGCTGATATTTCTCGCGCCAAATGATTTATAGGGCTCCAGGCGGCCCGATCGGGTTCCCCCGGTACACGAGGGGGACTGCCCCTGCGCCATACGGAGCGAAATCTCAAGTCTTGTTGCACCGGTGCGTGTTCTGCATAGTGCGCCCCCCGTCGCTCGTATCGTAGGACCGCCCTTTCAGATGCAATCCATTGAATCGCCCATCGCGTTAAAAATAGCGACAGAGCTTTCTGTTGCCCCACAGCAAGTCACTGCTGCTGTCTCTCTGCTCGACGCAGGCTCCACTGTCCCTTTCATCGCGCGATACCGCAAGGAAGCCACCGGTGGGCTGGATGATGCGCAGTTGCGTACGCTCGAGGAGCGTTTGGTCTATCTACGTGAGCTGGAAGAGCGCCGGGCGGCGATCATCAAGAGCATCACCGAGCAGGGCAAGCTCACTGCGGAATTGAAGACCAGCATCGAGGCTGCCGATACCAAACAGCGCCTCGAGGATCTGTACCTTCCTTACAAACCGAAACGCCGCACCAAGGCCATGATCGCACGCGAAGCCGGGCTCGATGTGCTCGCCGCTGCATTGCTCGCCGATCCGACACTCGTCCCAGAGGAAGCGGCTTTAACCTACATCAAACCTGCTTTTACAACGGAGGCCGGCGACAACAATCCTGGTGTTGCTGATGCCAAGGCGGCCCTCGAGGGCGCACGGCAGGTTTTGATGGAGCAGTTCGCGGAAGATGCGGAGCTCGTTGGCACGCTGCGCGAACACGTCAAGGAGCAAGGACAACTCATATCAAAGGTCGCCGAGGGTAAAGAAGAGGCGGGCGCGAAATTCCGCGACTACTTCGACTACCGCGAGCCCATCAGCGCCGTGCCCTCTCATAGGGCATTGGCCCTGTTCCGCGGGCGCAAGGAGGAGATTCTACAACTCGCGTTGAAGTTGCCCGAGGATCTGGCCGCGGCGGAAGCTCCCAATTCAACACCCGCGCAGGCTCCCTTTAATACATGCGAGCGCAAAATTTGCACGCGCAAGGGGATCTCCGACCAGGGCCGACCCGCCGATTCCTGGCTTTTGCAGACCGCGCGCTGGACCTGGCAGATTAAACTTTCGTGGCAGATTGAAGGCGAGTTGTTCGCGGCACTGCGCGAGCAGGCCGAGGAAGAAGCCATTCGCGTGTTTGCGCTGAATCTGCACGACCTTCTGCTGGCCGCTCCCGCGGGCCCGCGCGCCACCATGGGGCTCGATCCGGGGCTGCGGACCGGGGTCAAGGTCGCAATTGTCGATCGCACTGGAAAGCTCCTGGATACCGCGACAATTTATCCGCACGTGCCGCGCAATGATTGGGACGGGTCGTTGCACGCACTGGCGTTGTTGGCAAAGACCCACAACGTCGACCTCATCAGCATCGGCAACGGGACAGCGTCCCGCGAAACGGACAAACTCGCCGGCGAGCTGATCAAGAAGCATCCCGAGCTCAAACTGACGAAGATCGTCGTTTCCGAGGCGGGTGCGTCCGTGTACTCGGCCTCCGAGCTCGCCTCGCGTGAGTTCCCCAACCTCGACGTCAGTTTGCGCGGCGCGGTGTCCATTGCCCGCCGTCTCCAGGATCCGCTCGCCGAGCTGGTGAAGATCGATCCGAAGTCCATTGGCGTCGGTCAATATCAACACGATGTCAGCCAGACCAAGCTGGCCCGTTCGCTCGATGCCGTCGTCGAGGATTGCGTGAACGCGGTGGGCGTCGATGTCAACACGGCATCACCTGCTTTGTTGGCCCGTATCTCCGGCCTGTCAGCCTCGCTCGCCGAGGCGGTCGTGCGCTATCGCGATGAGCATGGCGCCTTCACCGACAGGGAAGCGCTGCGGAAAGTCCCGCGGCTCGGTGAAAAGACTTTCGAACAGGCAGCCGGGTTCCTGCGCATCATGGGCGGCAGCAATCCGCTCGATGCTTCCGCGGTCCACCCGGAAGCGTATCCCGTGGTTGAGAAGATCCTCACGGATCTCAACAAGTCCCTCACCGAGTTGACCGGCGACAGCCGGACCCTCAAGGGCATCGATGCCAAACGCTACACCAGTGAGCAGTTTGGTCTGCCTACCGTGCAGGACATTCTCCAGGAGCTGGAAAAACCGGGACGCGATCCACGTCCTGAGTTCAGGACGGCGGCCTTCCAGGAAGGCGTGGAGGATCTGAAGGACCTGAAGCCGGGAATGTTGCTCGAGGGTGTCGTGACCAACGTCACCAACTTCGGCGCGTTTGTTGACATCGGCGTGCACCAGGACGGCCTCGTGCATATTTCCATGATGTCGCACAAGTTCATCAAGGATCCCCGTGAGCTGGTGAAGGCCGGGGATGTGTTGAAGGTCAAAGTGCTCGAGGTTGACCTGCAGCGCAAACGCATTGCCTTGACAATGAAGTTGGAAGAACGCCCGGTCCAGGCCGCTCCCGAATCATTCAACCGCGATCGGCAGCCGCAACCGGCGCCCCGGACTCCTGCGCGGGACCACAAGGGCGCGCGTGATGACTCACGCGGTCGCAGTGCTCCACCTCGGGACAACCGCGGCGGCGGCCCGGGCCGCGATTTTCGGGGTGGATCCGGCGGCGGTGCCGGTGGTCCCGGCCGCGACTTCCGCGGCGGCGGGCAGGGCGGGGGTGGTAATTTCGGCGGCGGCAATCGGGGAAATTCACGCCCCTCGGCACCTCCGCGTGAGTCACAGAGCAACGGCGCCATGGCGGAGGCCTGGGCGGCCGCACTGAAGAAGGGTTGACCCTAGCGTAAGGTGACCAACCAGGCTCCAGCCGCAATCAACGCGACCCCGAGCCAGTTGGTCACCGACAGTTTCTCCCCCAGAAACAAAACACCGAACGTCGCTACGAGCACGACGCTCAACTTGTCGATGGGTGCCACGCGCGCCGCATCTCCAACGTGCAGCGCGCGGAAATAACAAAACCACGACGCCCCGGTCGCGAGTCCCGACAGCAACAGAAAGCCGTATGCCCGGGAGGACGTCCCGGCAATCAGCCGGTACTGTCCCGTGGCGACCACAATCGCAGTCAACATCACGAGGATGACCATGGTCCGGATGAGAGTCGCCACATCGGGCGCGACCTTCTCAACCCCGACTTTTGCAAAAACAGCGGTCAGCGCGGCAAAACCGGCCGACCCCAGGGCCCACAGCAACCAGCTCGGCACCAACCGTGTCTCCTGTCTCACAATTTGATTGTCGGTCAACGGGATGAAAGGTAGCAAGGTTGTCGAAAGGTACCGGAAAGCCCGGCGAAACCTTGGCCGCCTAAAATCCCGCCGCACTTCCGCAGTCCACTCTACCAGCGACTCTTATGGATCAGACGACCTACGGCCTGGCGCGGCGCGCGCTTCCGGTGCGCAAGCAGCTACGGATCGTAATGCTGATCGCTCTGGGAGCGGCCGCCATTCTCCTGCTCGGTTGGGCCACTTCCCGGTTGAGTGCAGCCCAGCCGCAACCACCCCTGGTGACGGCCACGGCCGGCGACAACTCGCTCCATCTGACACCTTCTCAACTTTCGAGCCTCACCGTCAACACTGTGTCACGGCTCGGCTTCCGGACGGAAGAGATCGCAGACGGTCGCATTGCACTCAACAGCGACACGGCGACCCAGGTCTTCTCCCCGTATTCCGGCCGCGTCATCCGGGTCATCGCCGGCATCGGGCAACATGTAAAGAAGGGCGCCGCGCTCTTCAGCATCGACGCCGCGGAGTTCGCCCAGACGCAGAGTGACCTTCTCAACGCCAACACCCAACTGAAGCTCGCGAAAATAGCCGAGGAGCGCCGCCACGCCGCTTTCGACAGCAAGGGTGGCTCACTGCAGGACTGGCAACAGGCGCAGGCCGATCTGGCCGCCGCCCAGACTGCGTTGGATTCCGTTCGTAATCGACTGAGAATCTTTGGGGAAACCGACGAGCAGATCGCGGCCCTCGAGCGTGTGAAAACACCGAGTCCCGTCACCGTTGTGTCGGCGCCGATCGATGGCGTAGTCACTGACAGGCAGGTGGGTCCCGGACAATACCTTCAGTCAGGCAATTCGACACCGGTCTATACGATCGGTGACCTGGCATCCGTCTGGCTGGTAGCCGATGTCCGGGAAGTGGATGCGCCATTGGTTGAGGTTGGGCAGGAGATTGAGGTTCGCGTGCTGGCGTTGCCCGGCCGGGTATTCCAGGCGAAGGTGACATCCGTCGGCTCGGCGGTCGACCCCGTTACCCGCCGGGTGCCGGTGCGAGCAACCATCCTGAATGAGGATGGCAAGCTCAAACCGCAGATGTTTGCGACATTCAGCATCATTACCAGTGGCGAGTCCGACGCGCTGGCTGTTCCGGAAGAAGCAGTGGTTCGCGAAGGCGAAGCCGCTCGCGTCTGGGTGGTGCAGGGCGTCAACGACCTGCGGCTGCGGCAAATTCACACCGGTCGTATCAACAACGGCATGGTGGAAGTATTGGACGGCCTCCAGCCGGGCGAGAAGGTCGTCACGCGCGGCAGCTTGTTCATCGATCGCGCCTCCCAGGCCGGCTGAGCGCTGCAGGCGCGCGGATGAACGGAATCATTGCCTTCGCGCTCAAGCAGCGCGTCTTCCTTGCGATCCTGCTTCCGGTCGTGTTCATCGCCGGCTACATCGCTTTCCGACAACTCAACATCGAGGCGTATCCGGATCCGGTTCCGCCGTCCGTGGATATCGTCACTCAGAGTGCCGGTCAGTCCGCCGAGGAGATGGAACGCTATATCACCATCCCCATCGAAGTGCAGATGTCGGGCATCCCACACGTCACAACAGTGCGGACCATTTCGCTGTTCGGACTGTCGGATGTGAAGATCCAGTTCACCTACGATTTCACTTACGAGCAGGCTGAGCAATGGGTCATCAACCGGCTCGCGCAGTTGCCGGCTCTGCCGAACAACGCGCTGCCTCAGATCTCTCCAACCAGTCCCATCGGTGAGGTCTACCGTTATCGCGTCGTGGGACCTGCGGGATATTCCGTCACCGACCTGAAGACTCTGGAGGACTGGGTTCTCGAGCGGCGTTTCAAGGCTGTTCCCGGTGTGATTGATGTCACGGGGTGGGGAGGGAAGACCAAGACCTACGAAATCACGGTCGACCAGCGCCGCCTCGTGCAGTATGGGCTGTCGTTGTCACAAGTGCTGCAGGCGCTGAACAACAGCAATGTCAATGTCGGTGGCCAGACCGTCAATATCGGACCACAGGCGGCCGTCGTTCGCGGTGTCGGGTTGATTCATTCGATGGACGACATCCGCAAGACCATGGTGACGTCGAATCGTGGAATTCCGGTGGTCATTGGCGATGTCGCGGACGTCCGGGTCGAACATGCACCTCGTTTAGGGATCGCGGGACACGATGCGGATGACGACGTCGTCGAAGGCATCGTGCTCATGCGCCGCGGTGAGCAGAGCATGCCCACCATTGAGCGGGTCAAGGCCGAGGTCGACAGAATCAACAGCTCCGGAGTGTTGCCCCCGGGTGTGAAAATCGTCCGCCTGTACGACCGCTCCGACCTCATCAGGCTCACGACCCGGACTGTTCTCCACAACGTGGTCGCCGGCGTCCTGCTGATCTTCCTGCTGCAATGGGCATTCCTGGGCAACTTCCGCAGCGCGCTCATCGTCGCCTGCACGATTCCCTTCGCGCTCACATTTGCGATCGCGCTGATGATATTGCGCGGTGAATCGGCGAATCTGCTGTCGGTGGGTGCCATAGACTTCGGGCTCATCGTTGATGCGTCCGTCATCATGGTTGAAAACATCTTCCGGCACCTGAGTGAGAGTGCGGATGCGCGTCGGACGGGCTCGCCACTCATGCACCTGGTCCGTGGCAGTGGCATATTCCGAGGCAAGTTCGCAGTCATTGCCAACGCAGCCACCGAAGTCAACCAGGCCATTCTGTTTGCCGCGGCCATCATTATCGCCGGCTTCGTACCCCTCTTTACGCTCAGCGGAATCGAGGGCCACATCTTCGGCCCCATGGCCAAGACCTACGGCTACGCGATTGCGGGCGGATTGATCGCGACGTTCACGATTTCTCCCGCGCTCAGCGCTTTGCTGCTCCCTGATGGCGTCGCAGAGGTTGAAACACTGGTGGTACGGGGGTTGCGCAGCGTTTATGAGCCTGTTGTGGAGTTTGCGCTCGCCAACCGGTTCGTGACACTCGGTGCCCTGGTTGTGTTGCTCGTCATGGCGGGCGTGGCCACTCGTGCGCTGGGACTGGAGTTTCTTCCCAAGCTCGAGGAAGGCAACTTCTGGATCCGCGCCACGTTGCCGATGTCCATTTCCCTGGAAGAGAGCAACGGCTATGTAAACAAGATGCGCCGGATCATTGCGGGTTTTCCGGAAGTCCAGACGGCAATCTCACAGCACGGCAGACCCGATGACGGGACGGATGCCACGGGTTTTTTCAACGCCGAGTTCTTTGTTCCCCTGAAGCCGTTCGACACCTGGCCGGCCGGCGTGGACAAGGAGAAGTTGACGGCCCAATTGACGCATGCCCTGGAGGATCAGTTCCCGGGAGTGGAATTCAACTTCTCGCAGTACATCCAGGACAACGTGGAGGAGGCGGCCTCCGGCGTCAAAGGTGAAAACTCAGTCAAGCTGTTCGGCAACGATCTGAACACGCTGGAGGCCACTGCGCTGAAAATCCAGAGCGTGCTGCAGACGGTACCGGGTATCACGGATCTGGCCGTCTTGAACCCTCTGGGGCAACCCACGATCCGGATCGATATCGATCGGACCAAGGCTGCGCGGCTGGGATTGTCGCCTGGTGATATCAACGCCACCCTGCAGGCCGCCATTGGCGGTCAGGCAGCCGGAGATCTCTACGAAGGCGGCAGTGATCGCCATTTCCCCATGATTGTCCGCCTGGCACATGAGTATCGCGGCGACCCGGATGCCATTCGAAGGATTCCCATCGGGGTGCCTGATACATCAGGTAGCGGCAACACCGTGCAGATTCCGCTGGGAGATGTTGCGAATGTGCAGTTGATCTCCGGTCCGTCGTTCATCTACCGCGAACACCAGGAACGTTACGTCCCCATCAAGTTCAGTGTCCGGGGCCGCGACCTGGGCAGCGCCGTGCTCGAAGCACAGGAGAAGGTCGCCCGGGAGGTGCTGATCCCCGGTGGCTACAGCCTCGAGTGGGTGGGTGAGTTCGGCAACCTGCAGGATGCCCTGCACCGCCTGGCGGTGGCCGTGCCGGTCAGCATTGCGCTGATCTGCGTGTTGTTGTTTGTGAACTTCGGTTCGCTCGTGGACGTCATGTTGGCCGCGAGTGTGATTCCGATGGCGCTCATTGGGGGTATCTTTGCGCTGGCATTGACCGGCACGCCGTTCAGCGTCTCCGCGGCGATCGGCCTCGTGGCCCTGTTTGGAATCGCGACCATGGACGGGATCATCGTGCTGTCCTACTACAATCTGCACATAGAGGAAGGTATGGACCGCGTTGCAGCGGTACTGCATACCTGCCGCGTGCAGATGCGCCCTGTGATGATGACGTGCGTCGTGGCCTGTGTTGGACTGGTTCCCGCGGCGCTGTCCACGGGCATTGGGTCACAAGTACAACGGCCTCTGGCCCTCGTAGTGGTCGGCGGGATGCTGCTGACACCGATACTCGTGCTCCTGGCGCTGCCGGTGTTGATATTGTTGTTCTCGCGCCGTGTGCCTGGAGCGGATGAAACAGTTCCGGCGGAGGCTGCCACATGAGCATCAGCCCGCAGTGCTGGAGTTGGCAGCGCGTTATCGCACGAGCGCTCGCCGCGAAATCGGCGCATGGCCGCTCGAGTGGGGCTATTAAACTATCTACTGCGCGCAGGGCGGCCGCTGGCACCGGTCCGGTCGCACGGGTCGGTGGTTCGTTTGCGACGCTTCTCGCCGTGCGAGCCGCAATCGCGTTGAGCTGCGGCGCCACGGTTGCAGGCTGTGCAGTGGGACCTGACTTCAAACAACCTGCAGCACCGACGGTGCAGGGTTATCTGCCCGAGACTCTGCCGCAGCAGACCGGCTCAGCACCGGGGCAGGGTGGTGATGCACAACGCTTCGTCGAGGGCATGGACGTTCCTGCCCAATGGTGGACCGTGTTTCAATCGTCCGACCTGAATGCCTTGGTCGAACAGGCCTTCAAGAGCAATCCCACTGTCCAGGGCGCTCGAGCGGCACTGCGCGAGGCCAATGAAAACTACTACGCTCAACGGGGCGCTCTGCTGCCGACCGTCCAGGGAAACTATTCCTTCACCCGCCAGAAAAACGCCACCGGCACCCTGGCGCCCACGCTGACTTCCGGCCAGGACATTTTCAACCTGCACACGACGCAGGTCTCGGTGTCATACGTGCTCGATGTCTTCGGCGCAGTGCGTCGTGAGACAGAATCACTGCACGCCCTGGCCGATGAACAGAGATATCAGCTCGAGGCGACGTATCTCACTTTGGCCGCCAATGTGGTGACTACGGCCATCCAGGAAGCGGCCGCTCGCGCTCAACTGACAGCAACAACTGACATTGTCCGCAGCGAGCACGAGGCGCTGCAGATCCTGCAGCGGCAATACGAGCTGGGCTCCATTGCCATGACCGACGTGATGGCACAGGAAGCGGCTCTGGCGACCACGGAGGGGACCGTCCCCGCCCTCCAGAAGCAGGTCGAGCAGGCGCGCCATGCACTGGCCACGTTGGCGGGCAAGTTTCCCAGCGAGACCGCGGCCGAGCATTTCGAGCTTGCGAGCCTGCATCTTCCGTCTGACTTACCCGTCACGGTGCCTGCACGGCTCGTGCGTCAACGACCAGACGTTCTCGCAGCCGAATCGCAGATGCACTCCGCGAGTGCAGAGGTCGGCGTAGCAATGGCGAACATGCTTCCTCAAATCACGCTCACGGGGAATCAAGGGGGCGCCGCCACCCAGTTTGGCCAACTGCTGGCCACTGGCAACACGTTCTGGGCCGGCGGCGCCAGCCTGACTCAGACATTGTTCGCAGGTGGCGCGTTGCTCCACGAGGAACGCGCGGCTCGTGCCGCGCTGGATGCGGCAGGAGCTCAATACCGGGCCGCGGTTCTGACGGCGTTCCAGAATGTCGCGGATACTTTGACCGCGCTTCAGCTCGATGCTCAGGCGCTCGACGCCAGTGTGCGAGCGGAACGTGCCGCAAGGGCAAGCCTCGTCACTGTTCGCCGCAACGTAGAGCTGGGTTCGGTGGGGTACCTGGCATTGCTGAATGCCGAACAGACCTATCAGCAGGCCGTGTTGAATCTCGCCCAAGCCCAGGCTAATCGCTATGCGGACACCGCGGCCCTGTTCCAGGCTCTGGGGGGCGGCTGGTGGAACCGGGAGCCCTCGGCTTCCTGAGCGCCGACCCGCGCTGAGCGACGATCGAAGGCCATTTCTGCCCAAAAATCGCTATTTCGGAGCGTTGATCAGCAACAAACGCAGGCTACACTCGTGTGCGCTGAATCAAACACTCAGGAGGGCAGCTCGTGAACCAGCTCGTTTCCGAAATCACCCGACGCCACATGACGGTCGATCAGTATCTTGCGTTCGAACAGCAGAGCCCGGCGCGCCACGAGTACCTGGCGGGTGAAGTGTTTGCAATGACAGGCTCCAGCTTGCAGCACACTGCGATTGCAACACGACTGTTTGCGGCGGTGACATCACACCTGCGCGGCACACCGTGGCGGGCATTCGCGTCCGATGTCAGGGTCCGGGTGAGAACCAACATGAGGGACTATTTCTACTATCCGGACATGTTGGTGCTTTCAGAGAGCGACCGCGACGCCGACGGCGGCGAGAGCGTCCCCTTTGTGCGCACCGCGCGACTGATCGCGGAGGTGATCTCCCCCGCAACCGAAAACATCGATCGCCGCGAAAAAGCGATGATGTACCGGGAAATCACTTCACTCGAAGAATACGTACTCATTGCGCAGGAAGAGTGCGAGGTCACTATTTTCCGCCGCCGCCAGAACTGGCGCCCGGTCATCTGCAACGCTTTGGATGACCTGGCCGAGCTCCGCTCAATCGGCCTGTCGCTCCCGCTGGTCCACATCTATCGCGATCCACCCGCCAGAACCGATCGGGGCTGAGCGTTCACCCGGACGTCCGGGGCAAACATCTCACCGATGGCCGCCGCAGCGCCCAGGAGGCGAGGCGCGGGTATCTCGCTGCACGACAGCACGGATATCCAGGTGGAGAGGTTTATCGACAAAGTGTGCGACAGCATGTCAGCATACTTCCGGATGCCAAACCGCATTTCAGAGCATGTGATTGCTTTTGGGGCGGCGACAATTGCCGCCATTGCCATCGCAGGAACGATCACTTTCACCCGGGTGCAACTGCTCAGTGATGCGTCCGGCTATGTTGCCCGATCCGAGCGGGTGCGTTATTCCCTGCAACGGACACTGTCGACCCTCCAGGACGCCGAGTCAGCCGTACGCGGCTACTACATCACTCACGAAGAGCCCTTCCTGGAACCTTATCTGCGCGCCCCCGCGGAGTTGGACTCGGACCTGCAATCCCTCACGCGGCTGCTGGCGGACAGTCCCGCGCAGATCGCGCGTTTTCGCGAGCTCGACCGCCTGGCCCACGCGCGCCTGGATCGCCTCGATTCCGTGGTAGGTCAGATGCGGGAGGGCACGTTTGTCATGCCACCAGGGCCCCGCGCGTCGAGTGAAGCGAAGCAGCTGATGGACTCGTTTCGAGGGCAGATTGGTGCCATGCAGGCTTTCGAGGATGCGCGACTCGGGGCGCGACTGCAGACCTCCACCCGAGCCCGCCGGGAGGCGCTCATCTCCACCGTGAGCATGTCCGGGATTGCTGCAGCGCTCGTGCTGTTGCTGATTCTGATCAGCCGCAGCGCCTCGAAGAAGATCCGCGCCAGTGAGCAATGGCTGGCGACCACCTTGAACAGCATCGGTGAGGGAGTTATTGCAACCGATGCCGATGGCGCCATCCGCTTCCTCAATCCGGTGGCTACCGAGCTGACAGGTTGGTCCCAGTCTCGAGCCCAGGGAAAGGCGATCGAGGAAGTCTTTCGCACGGTGGGAGCGAGTGATCGCAAACCCGCGGAAAGCCCCGTAGCACAGGTGTTGCGTCAGGCCACGCTGGCGGGTGTGCCAGGCCAGGCCGTGTTGGTCAGCCGGGATGGGAGCGAATTTCCCATCGAGGACAGTGCCGCCCCGATCCGCGATGAGCGTGGCGACATCCGCGGCGTGGTGATTGTTTTCAACGATGCCTCCGCGGCGCGCGCGGCTCAATCTGCCCTGCAGGCGAGCGAAGAGCGGCAACGACTTGCGCTCGAGGGGGCGGAGCTGGGGGCCTGCGATCATGACCTTCTCAGTCGGACTGCCGTCTGGAACGAGCGGCTGTACGTCATCCTGGGTCATCGTCCCGGAAGCCCGATCGATTCCGGGACAATCAATCGGCAGGTCCATCCCGAAGACAGCGAGTTGGTGAAGAGCGCGCTGCGTCATGCGAAGGTGAACCACGCTCTCTTTCGGTGTGAGCATCGAATAGTGCGCGCCAGCGATGCGGCCGTACGTTGGATCTCATCGAACGGTCATTTCGTGTATGACAAAGAAGGGACTGCCGTTCGATTTATCGGTGTCGTCAGAGATACCACCGAGAACCGCCGGCTCGAGTCACAGGAGCGCCAGGCACAGAAGCTCGATGCGCTCGGTACGCTGGCCGGCGGAATTGCGCACGACTTCAATAATATTCTCGCCGTGTTGCGCGGTAACCTGGCCATCATTCGGGCTGAATTGAGCGCGAATCCGGAAGTCATGACTTCCGTGGTGGACATGGAGAATGCCTGCAACCGCGCCACCGCGCTGGTCCGGCAGATCCTGACATTCGGCCGCCGGCAGGATCAGGATCGCAAGGTCCTGCAACTCGAGACGGTGGTGAAGGAGGGTATGCGGCTGCTGCGCGCCACCTTGCCTGCGGAAATCGAAATCCGCTTCCATGATCCCCGCGAGCCGTTACCGCCGGTGCTGGTGGATCCGAACCAGATTCACCAGATCATCACCAACCTCGGTATCAATGCAGCACACGCGATCGGCCGTCAGCCGGGCCTCATCGAGATTCGGATGGAGTCAGTCCACGTCGACGCCACGCTCGCCGCGACCTC